>Ga0272441_10004814_pt1 | contig 23988 bp, 20 predicted proteins | sample SSMProp6N_FD_193582 | JGI IMG/M metagenome (GOLD analysis project Ga0272441, IMG submission 193582) | Marine sediment archaeal communities from Little Sippewissett salt marsh, Falmouth, MA, United States - SSM-Prop-6N | ecosystem: Environmental > Aquatic > Marine > Wetlands > Sediment ...
CATTACTATCAAAGAGGAGACCTGAGGTCTCCTCTTTCTTTTCTTTTTGGAGAACAGCACATGTCAGAAATAACCCGCCGTATTATGAAAAGTATTCAGAAACGCTTCTGGATAAATATTGTAATTATTATTGTCATATTCGCAATCCCGGCTCTCCTTCATTTGCAGGGAATAACAGTTGACCTTCCTTTCGGCAGTAAACGGGGATGGGGAATCTTCCTGCTCCTTGGATCTGTCATTTTCGGGGTGGGTATTCCGATTCTTTTACGAACTTCATTTCAATCCCAATTCGCGAAAAACAGAAAGACTGATGAATACTCCTTTCTTCAGCATCACATGAGACTCATCAGTTATTCATTGGGCGCATCGTTTTTCGGCATTGCCGCATATCTCTTTCTTGTTCCAAAGGGGCTGCTTTATATTGCTGTATTCGCTGCCCTTTATGGAATCTACGGGGCTCTGCCGTCGGAGAGCAAGATTCGAAATGAAGCGCGATTTTACCAGCTTGAAAAAGAATAACAGAGCATGAAGAATAAAGCATCATTTTTAAAAAAAATAAAAATCTTTATCCAGGACATGCAGACTGTCAACCGGGACAAAATGACTGAGCTCATTGAATATGAACTCACTGAAATGCGGAATATATTCGCCCTTCTTCTATTTGGATCATTCACCGGCATGCCTGCTCCACCGGTTCATATCACTCTCGAACTTCTTCCCGAAATGGAAGAAGAGCTTGAACTTATGTACGATCGGGTAAGTATTGCCAATGATGCTTTGTCTGAGCTCTTCGCGGCTATGGGAGATCATTAGGAGATTCTTTTGAAAATACTCTTTTTTACAGGTAAGGGCGGAGTCGGTAAATCAACGAACTCCGCTCTATTTGCAGTTCAATTAGCAAAAGCAGGATACACTGTTCTTCTTAATTCAATTGATCCGGCACATAATCTTAAAGATATTTTTGAATGCAGACTTGGCATGGAACCGAAAGAGATCATGGACGGACTTAAGGTTATGGAAACGGACCTCTCCGTCTGGGTAAAAAAATACCTTAGAGATACGGAAAAAAATTTCAAAGAAGTGTATAAATATCAGAAGGCATTCAATCTGCAGAAATACTTCACTACCCTGAAATATTCTCCAGGGCTTGAGGAGTATGCAGTACTCCTTGCATTAAATGACACGATCAGCAGGTTTAAGGAACTTGATTTTATTATCTTTGACACTCCGCCCACTGCACTGACTCTGAAATTTCTTGCCCTTCCTGATGTTTCTATTCTGTGGCTGAAGGAACTCTCAAAATTCCGCCAAAGCATTCTGGACAAAAAAGAAATTATCACAAAAATTAAGCAAGGCGGCAGAAAGAAAAAAGAGGTGGAAAAGGACCCGGTTTTATCAAAGCTCAACAGTCTTGTTCACAGATATGATTCCTTAATTTCCCTTCTTAAAGATCCGGACATGACAAAAATAATCGTTGTATTAAATCCGGACCAGCTTTCCTTCAATGAATCCTGTACGATAATATATGAACTTAGTGATTTAAAATTGAAAGTGAGTCATATCATTGTGAATAAATACAGAGGTCAGGAAAAATTCACCAGCGAGGTATCCGCCTGCTTCGAAGACATTCCGGTTGTTACACTGGACCTTCAGGATTCTGAAATTACCGGAGTTAAAAAACTTACCGAAATTAATATTCCGATAAATTTAGCCTCTTTCAAATAAAGAAACTCAGGCTTTTTCTGCCGTTTTAGAATCAAACATCCAAGGCAGGGTATGCAGTTTGTGAATAGCTATGTCTCAGAATAACAGAGTTATTCTGAGACTCTCAAATTGTTTGCTTGACAATCTACATTATGGGGATTACGATTTTATCATACCACAGCCAAATGTTTAAGCAAAAAAGTATATTTTAAGGAGTTTGTTATGAAAAAAAGAATTGTACTCGTCTTACTAGTTATTACAGCCTTTGTCATTTTTTCTTCAGGCCTTTTTGCAGAGGGAACCCAGGAAGCTGCCGCAATGAAGGAGGGAGTAAAACATTTTGAGGATGTGCATGTCATTTTCTTCCCGGGAGGCAGCGAAGGCGGATCCTTTGCTTCTGTTGTATACCGGGGCGCAAGGGCGGCAGAATATGATCTTGGCTGCAAGGTTGACTATGTGTGGTCAGGCTGGCTTCCGGATAGAATGGTAGCGCAGTTTAAGGATGCAGTTGCAAAACAGCCGGATGCAATCTGCATTATGGGCCATCCCGGTGTAGCAGCATTCGCTCCCCTTGTTGATGAAGCCAGGGCAAAAGGCATTGTTGTAACAAGCCAGAATACCACACTGCCGGCCATTGAAGCAAAATACAAAGATAAAGGTTTCGGATACGTAGGGCAGGAGCTGTATCCTTCCGGTGTCATGCTTGCCCAGGGCGCTGCAAAAAGAGCCGGCCTTAAGCGAGGTGATAAGGCAATGGTCTGGGGTCTCCTTGGTCAGGAAACACGGGGACTTCGATCGAAGGGCTGTATCGATGCCTTAGAAGAGCTTGGGGTTGATGTTGACTATATCGAAATATCCGACGCAATAAACAGCGATGCATCGATGGGAACTCCAGTAATAACAAGTTATATTGCTACAAATCCTGATGTGAAACTTATCATCACAGACCACGGTGCACTTACAGCAACCATGGGAACGTATCTGAAGGCATCCAATAAAAAACCGGGCGAAATTTTTGGCGCGGGTTTCGATCTCAGTGCTGCCACTGCCGATGCAATTAAATCCGGATATGTGGGGGCTGTTCTGGACCAGCAGCCATGGCTCCAGGGGTACCTCCCTGTACTTCAGGCTTGTCTAACCGTTAAATACGGTTTCGCTGGACTGCATATCGATACCGGAGCCGCGATTATCGACGCCGGAAATATTGATTTTGTAGCCCCTCTCGCGGAAAAAGGAATTCGTTAAAAAAAGGATCTCTTATATGCACCAGCTTAGTGATACAGATCGAAGCACACTTCTCGTTAGTATGGAGAATATCCATAAATCTTTTGGAGAGGTTGATGTTTTAAACGGTATAAACTTCACAATCGGACACAATGAGATAATCGGACTTGTCGGCGATAACGGCGCCGGCAAGTCCACTTTAATAAAACTGATTACCGGGGTCCATCTCCCGTCATCCGGCGAAATTTACTATAAGGGTGAAAAGATAACAATTCATTCGGTAAAAAGATCCAGAGAACTTGGCATCGAGACTGTATATCAGGAACGGGCCCTTGCAGATCAGCAGACAATGTGGCGAAATATGTTCGCCGGCCGGGAGATAACAAATAAATTAGGATTTCTTAAAGTTAACAGGCAGAAAGAAGAAACAGAAAAACTTCTGCGAGAACACATGGGTTTTACCTCCAAAGCTCTTACTACCGACTCTATTGTTATGTCTCTTTCCGGAGGCGAAAAACAAGGGATCGCAATCGGCCGGGCCCTTTATTTCAATGCCGATCTCATTATTCTTGATGAACCGACCATGGGTCTTTCTCTTTCAGAAACAAGACGGGTTCTTGATTTCGTTCAGGACATAAAAAAGGGCGGCAGATCTGCAGTTTTTATCAGCCACAATATTTATTATGTATATCCTGTAGCGGACAGGTTTGTAATCCTGGACCGGGGCAGGATTGCCGGAGAATTTCAGAAAAAAGATATCTCCCAGGATGAACTTGTGGAAAAAATGGTAACCCTGGCGAGAACAGGAAAACTAGAATAAAACCAGTTTGTTAAAAAAGAGGGCGCTCATGTTTAAATCCGCAAAAATACGGGAAAAAAAACTAGAAATCAGCATACTTCTCGTTTTAGTTGGTATTTTCCTTTTATTTTTCATAGGGAATCCAAGTGTTTTCACAAAATTCGACATCTATTATTCATTTATGTCGACAATTCCCTTTTTCGGCATTATGGCTCTGGCTATGACCTTTGTCGTTACCCTCGGAATGATGGACCTTTCTTTTCCTTCTGTTCTTGCATTTTCCGCATGGATTTTCGGCAAAGTGTTCCAGATTTCCGACAACATGTTCCTGGCTGTTGCAGCATGTCTTGTAACAGGTATCGCTGCCGGAGCGCTCAATACCCTTTTAATTGTAAAAATTAAAATTCCCTCCCTGGTTGCCACCATCGGCACAATGTTCTTTTTCAGAGGACTGGTAAATGTCTGCGCACAGGGGCAGGGAATATCCTTAGTTGATGCCCAGGAAACTATCTTTTTTAAATTATGCGTCGGAAGAATAGGCGGAGTAATTCCTGCCCAGATGATATGGATGATTGCATTAGGAGTCCTGTTGTGGTCAATTCTAAAACGGCATAAATTCGGGTCTCACGTGCTCATGGTAGGCGACAACGAAGCAAGCGCTCTTATGATGGGTATTAATGCTAATCGAGTAAAAATGATTGTTTTCATGCAGATGGGCTTATTCGCAGCCTTCGCCGGTATCCTTTCTACTCTAGAGGTTACCTATTTTTGGCCGAGTCAGGGGCAAGGATATCTATTGACAACTCTTGCGGCAGTTTTCATAGGAGGAACATCAGTATTCGGCGGTATGGGTACAATATTCGGGACCTTTATCGGCGCCCTCATTATAGGCTCCATGGAAGCTGGTATTATTGCCATTGGTCTTACAGGTTTTTGGATCCAGGTAATTTACGGCACTATTATTATGATTTCGGTTTCTATTTACGCTTTAATGCTGCAGAAACAGAGATAAAAGAAATTATTAGCGGAACTGACAGTTCTCTCATTTTTAAAATTATTAAAATAACCGCCACGAAATATAAAAATCATATATGTGTTTTCCAGAATTTATTTATATCGACAACTCTGCCCTTTTCCAGCCTGGACTTTTCAGCGGCAAAAGACATAATATGACTTTCCACTGCGATTTCCGGAGAAGTAATATTATCAGACTTCGCACCCCTCCGTATCAAACCCGTAAAAGACTTCATAATTCTGTAATCACCGCCGCCGTGTCCTTCCTTCTCTATATCAAGGATGATATATTCCCGGTTCCTTTCATTGAAAGGAAGGACCTCTATTACCTGCTTTTCCATATGCCCCCGAATCTCTCCGGCAGTGCCCATAATTTTAATAGTTCTGCTGCACTCCGACGTGTGACCGCACATGGTAAAAACTGCAGTAATATTATCTTCAAACTCTAAGGTTGCCACCTGATGATCTACCACATCATTGTCACATTTAAAAACACATCTGCCGTAAGGCCCTTCCCGCAAAGCCTGCAGAATGCCTTCGGAACTTTGGTCTGAGCTTACTACGGACTGCAGAACTTCAGCCTGCCAGGAATCCATTGCTTCAAGATAGATTTTAGGAGCAAAATAGGGGCAGGATTCCTGAAAAGCACATCCGTCAAGGCATCTTTCCGGTACTTTCGGAGGGGCATTTTGTTCAGTGAAATAGGAAAGACTGCCGAACGAACTGATTTTTCTACAGTGTTTTCCTATCAGCCAGAGGAGAATATCCATATCATGACATGATTTAGCAAGGATCATAGGACTCGATGTTTCAGACTTCCGCCAGTTTCCTCTAACAAAACTGTGGGCCTGATGCCAGTAGCCGACGTTTTCATTGTGCTGTACTGAAATAATATTCCCGATTCTTCCCTGATCTATGATATCTTTTATTTTTTGAAAAAAGGGAGTGAACCGCAGAACATGGGCAACAGTAAAAATTCTGTCAGGATATTGTTCAGCGGCTCTGCCGATTTCCAGGCATTCGCCCAGAACGTTGGACATGGGTTTTTCAAGAAAAACATGATACCCTTTCTCGAGAGCGCAGACAGCAGGTTCATAATGCATTGAATCCTGAGTACAGATGAAAACTGCATCTGCTGCCTTAGGCTGCCGCAAAAGGTCCCGCCAATCCGAAAAAACCATTGATTCTTTAACAGCATGTTTTTGAGCAAACCTTTCTCTGCGTTTATCATCAGGTTCCGCTACAGCAGCAAACTTCATTTCATGGCAGTTTCTCAATGAAAAATCGGCATATACATCTGCCCCTCTTTGTCCTGCACCGATGAGTGCTGCTGTAATTATTTTCACTGTGCCCCCTCATCCGGCAAATTCTTCAGATAAACGGATCATTGCCTCATAATTAGGCAAAACATGAGGTTTTAAGATTCTTCCATAAGGACATGAACTCGGCATTAATACAAATCCTCGGCCGCCTGTTCCCTCTTCAAGGGCAGTACGAATCTTTCTTTCAAAAACTGCAGTTTCACAATTTTCAAGATCGCTGGCTTCCAGGTTGCCGAATAAAACAATCCTGTCTCCGCATCGTACTTTAACTTCTTTTAATTCGACATCCCCCTGGGGAGGAGGTTCAATAGGATCAAGGCCGTCACAATCAGTTGCGATAATATCGTCTAATACATCTTTAATATTTCCATGGGCATGAACCCGGACGAATCCGCCGTTTTTATGTATAATGTTAATGAGTTCCCCATCATAAACAGATACAAATCTTCTGAACATATCAGGAGGAAGATAGGGGGGAGCAGCATATTCAGGACCGTATATCCGCCAAAGACGGCCGGGTAAAGCTTCAGAAACTGATGTTATATGGAGGATTAATTCTTCAAAAAATCTTTCCAGAAGATTTTGAAATAATTCAGTTTCAGTTACGGCAAGGATCATGTAGGTGTCCATACTGAAAAGCTCGGCAGCCATGCATAAAGGATCAGCGGTCTCAAGAATAAGAATTCCGCTCTGTCCGATCTCCTTTTCAAGAGAAAGAGCCTTTGAAATATCAGGTTTTCCCGGTGGATTCCGGGGAGGCAGACTCAGATATGCTTTAAGATCTTCCACATCTTTCAGGAAATGTTCTTCTGTCCAAAGAGTATTTACATCTTTGTCCCGACGAGTTCTTCTGATTAATTCTCTGCCGCCTGCATGAATTGTTTCCTCACTGTATAAACTTCCTGAATCATCATTCCAGATCTTTTTGGTTATTAATTCTTCACAGGGATCATCTTCAAAATAGTCAGTATCTATCCGGCAGGATACAATCCGGTCGCTCCTTTCCCTGGCAAGGTTTATTACCGGTTTCCAGTCCTCAGAATTAAAAATATTAAAAGTGTCCGGATTTTCGGTATCCTGGGTACCGTCAATTTCATAAAATGAAACCGGAGGGCGGTCTACATTAAGGCCTCTCAGTGTACGCATAAGCCGTTCCTTTCGCGTCATCACAATCTCTCCTGACAATACAATTATGCTTTTATTGATCCTGCAGTCAGACCTGAGATAAAATATTTCTGCATCCATATGTAGAGCACAGCCAGCGGTATAATTGCATAAAAAAGTATTGCAAAAACATCATCCCATTTTTGAGTATATTGTCCGATTGCACGGTAAATGCCTGTAGTGACTGTATAAAACTTACTGCTGCCGAAAATAACTAAAGGTGTCACAAAATCATTCCATGTCCATACAGTCATAAAAATAATCACACTGGTAAGAGCAGGTGTGATTAAAGGAAAAATAATCTTTACAAATATTTTGAAAGGACCTGCACCGTCAATTTTTGCTGATTCATCGAGCTGAGGAGAAATGGTCCCGATATATCCAGTAAGGACAAAAGTAGTAAAAGGCATATACCACCCAAGGTAAACAAGGATAAGCCCCGGAACGGTAAGCATGAGATGGATAGATTTAAGAATTTGTATTATTGGAATAAGAATTACCTGGATAGGAATCATAAGACCGGCAAGGAGAAGGAGATAGGAGAATCTAAAAAAACCGGTTCTGTTTCTGCTCAGGACATAGGAAAGCATGGAAGAGAGAAAACAAACGAGTACTATTGTGATTACAACAATGACAACTGTAAAAAGGTATGCCCGCAGAGCACTGAAATTCGGGGAATTTACATTCCGTATCAGGTTATCCAGAGTAAGATCTCCAAGAGGTATATTCAGAGGCGACTCAAAAATATCTTTTTCTGTTTTAAATGTATTTACAACAGCAATAAAGAAAGGGATTATATAAATACACGCTACTATAAAAAGCAGAATATTTCTTGAAAGAACCGGAATAATTTCATCTTTACGTATATTCATAAAAAGTCCTTAGTATTCCCTTATGAAATGAGATCTTCTTCCCGTTTCCGCAATATATTTGTTAAAAACATTGAGATAACGGCAACAATTATAAGCATATAAATAGCAATACTTGATGCGTATGATATTCTGTACTGATTAAATCCCACTTTTATTATCAGTGTAGCAACAGACTCAGTACGTCCTGCCGGGCCTCCGTTGGTAAGAACATAAATCAAGTCAAATATTTTCATATAGCCTGTGAATAGAAAAACAGTAACTGAAGTAAACGCTGGAGCAAGCCATGGAAACGTAATGTACCAGAATCTTTCAAGAGAATTCGCTCCGTCTATTCTTGCTGAATCATGAAGATCATTTGGAATAGCCTGGAGCCCTGCTAAATACAGGACTGTAGCAAAACCTGTTGTTTGCCATACACTGATAAAAAGGATAGTCCAGGGCGCTAGAACAGGGTCAGCAATAAAATTTATTTTCTGTAATCCATAATTATCTAAAATAGCATTTACAATTCCCAAATGACTTAACAGGGCTTTAAAAATAAAACCAACAGCAACGAGACTGATAAGCTGAGGGAAAAAGAAGGCTGAACGGAAAAAAACAGTGATCGGGCTTTTTCTGTTTAAAGCAGTTGCCAGGGCGATCGATAAAATATTAGTAATTACTGTACCGAAAATAGTGTAAAAAAATGTTACTTTAAGGGATGTCAAAAACGCCTTATTATGCAGCGCCCGGATATAATTAGAAAATCCGATAAAATCCATTGTCTGCCGAATTCCGTCCCAGTTAAAAAAGGAATAATAAAAACATAGTATTATTGCAAGAATTATCAAGCCGGCATAAACCGCAAACCCCGGGGTAAAGAGAAAAAATAATTGATAATTTTTATAAAAACTGCCTTTCCTTTTCACACAACTTCCTGCTTTATTTATTTATAATCATAAAATGGGTGTCAGCAAACTACATCCCATTATTCTTCTTTACACCTGTGTTGCAGCGATAAAATTATCTATCCGCTGAAATGTGAAGTAAAGTTACTTCAGTAATAATATTCAGTACTATAGTACTAATATTTCTCATTCCGTTTTTTAAAGCCTTATGCTATAATTAATTATTCTTTTTTATTGCAGACCGGCCGGGCAGAAATGATCAAGAAGGAAAACCTTTATTTCATTTTACTGATCCTTTCAATTACTCTTCAGCTGTTGTCAATTCTGCAGTATTATCTTAAAAACGAGGAGTACTACAGATTTGACTGGAAAATACAATTCATTGCTGTAGTTATTATTTCCGTAATTTTAACCTGTATTCAGTATAGTATAGATAAACCAAAACTCAATTATACTTTTTTAACCATCCGTTTTATCATGATATTCATTGTTTATCTTCCCACAGGCATTTATATCGGATTAAAACAGATGTTTATATTTGCTTTTCTTATTGATATGTCTTTTCTTCTGCCTATCCCCTGCAATTCTATTTTTTCAGTAATTTCATTTTTTACGGTTTTCTTCCTCACAGCCCTAAGCTATTTCTGGACACGGAGAATCCCCATTCCTGTGCTTCATGATGCTTTGTATATTTTCCTATATTCACTTATTATTATCTTCTGTGCTTCATTTTTTCGGTATTTCTACAGCGTATATATGAAAACAAATAATATGATCAAACAGATGAATAATACAATTAATAATTTGACTGATGCAAATACAGGTTTTCAGCATTACATACGTGTAGCGGAAGAAAAATCATCAGACGATGAGAGAAACAGAATAATACGGGAGATACACGATTCGATTGGATATACATTAACAACAATTATGATGCTGTCGGAATGCTCAATAGAATCCGCTAAAACAGCGTCATCCCCGGAGCTGGCTGAAAGCCTCACAAATATAAATAAATATGCAAAAAACGGCTTGACTGATATTAGAATCGCCCTAAGAGTACTGAAGGTAAAAAAACAGCAGACTGAAAGTGATCTTGAACAGATTACAAAAATGATCCGGGCTTTTGAAAAGGCAACGGATATAAATGTAAACATTGACTACAGCAGTCTGCCCCAGAATTTTAAAAAAGGGACATCCCATATTATTTTTCGGCTGATACAGGAAAGTATGATAAACTCGCTCCGGCACGGGCTTGCAACAGAAATTCTTATACGCTTTATAAAGGATAATACCAATTTTATTATAACAATCAGTGATAACGGCAAAGGCTTTGAGGAACTGCAGCTTGGCATCGGACTTAAAGGAATTAAAGAACGTCTGAAGAGGATTATGGGTGATTTTACTATTTACAGCAGCAAAAGCGGCGTAACCCTGCGGGTCAGTATTCCAATAGAAAAGGTTTAAGATTATATGAACAAGATAAACCTTCTGCTTGTTGATGATCAGATTTTATTTATTAACAGCCTTAAAGATGTGCTTCTTTTAAAAGATAAAACAATCAGTATTTCTGCAGTTTTATATAATGGAGAAGAAGCCCTCAACTTCTGCAGGAAAAGAACTCCTGATATTATTCTTATGGATGTTAAAATGCCGAAGATGGATGGAGTTGAAGCGACAAAATTGATTTTACAGGAGAAACCGGAAATCAAGATAATAATGCTCACCACTTTCAGTGAAGATGAATATGTAAAAGAAGCTATGAAAGTAGGAGCCAAAGGATATCTTCTTAAAGACATGCTGCCTGAAGATTTACTTTATGCAGTAAAAAATGTACACAAGGGGATGATTTCCATATCCCCTTCAATCATTAATAACAATCTCTATAATAAAGCATTAAAATCCAAACCTGACTGGTTCAGGGAACTTAATAGAAAGGAAATCGAAATTCTCAGACTCATTACTTACGGATACGATAATGACGAAATTGCGGAGAAAGTATATCTGGCAAAACAGACAGTAAAGAATTATGTTTCTCAAATCTACGAAATAATGGACGTTAAAGACAGAATGCATGCCATGAGGATCTGCATCGATTTGAAACTTTTTGAAGATTAGCGGAAATATACAGCTCCGGCATTACTGCCGAAGCTGTAGTATAAAATATTATAACTCTTCCTTCACATTCTTCAGGATTTTAATAAGCTCTCCTGTGATTTCATCTTTTTCTTCTTGATTCTCCCAATGGAATTTAACCATTACACCGGGAACAGAATCTGAAACCCACCATTCATAAAGGTATGAATAATCCGCATCAGCATAGTCATGTTTAAGATAATCAACGGTGAAAGTTCCCGCAGGAGTAGTCAAATCTCTTGTGTCAACAATCCAGGGTTCATACTCTTCGTAGGTGAGAACATCAGCCGGAGCCCCCACCCATCCCTTGGTGCCGTCTTTTTCTGCGTCCCAGGAGCCTATATTACCTTCAGAATCCCTGAATTTCAGCTCGAGCAGATTATAATCTGCGTCAATGAGAAATTCATACAGAATTTCATCTTTATCCAGGATAAATCTTGCTTTCCACCATTTTGAACCATCAGGGTTAACCTTTAGAAGGGACCGTTCAACATCAAACTGGTCTTCATCTCCCTGGGTTGAACTAATCCGCCAGACAGTTCCGTCACCTTCACTATAGGATGAATCATCAAATACCCATCCGCCCAGGGCGAAAGTGTACCAGTACATCCATTGAAACTGCATAAGATAAGGATAATAGCTGACTTTCTGTATTTCAGCCACTGTTTCCTCGAATTTATGCTCCGCTACAACAGGCTTTTTCCCAAGTTTAAGGGTTACTCCCAGGGTACCTCCCCCGGACATACCCCAGCTGGTATAGCAGGCGTATGCGGCAAACGCATCCGTTATGAAATACCGTATGCCGCTGCTGCTGATAAAACTTACCAGAGAATTTGAAGAAGCCGGCTTGAGAATATTAAAACCTATACCTAATTCAGAAAAAACATCCAGAGGAGAGATAAATCTGGGAGAAAGAAAATCAATTCCCCGGAACCCGAGATGTAGAGTCACGACTCCCCCGGCTCCGAAAGCGAATCCACTGTTGCTTCCAAGACCTATGCCCAAACGTCCCCGGGCTCCAAAACCAATATCAAAAGGCGCTACCTGTTCAAATTTCGGTTTGAAAATGATGATTTCAGCTTCAGGATATACAACAAAGGAATTTGCTCCTGAATCACTTTCAAACCCTAATGCTGCAGACACACCCAGATTCCCCGGTTTGTACATACTTCCCCACCATACAGGATTGTCCTGGGGGAATAAAAATACAGTTGTAAAACACAGAAAAAGTAGAGCTGTAAGAAACATTTTTTTTATCATTTTTATGACTCCTTAATTACTATGAAAGAGAGGATATCACAACTCCCGTACCTGGTAAAGCAAATAGTTCTCAGCTGTTTTCAGGCAGAGGGAATTCTATCCTCCACATGATTCCTTTTACAGCATCTAAAGAATGCCTGCCTCCCGGCTGTGCTGTAAGACTTTTTACTATTTCTATACTGAAACTCTCGGATGATATTCTCTTAAAGAAAACAGAAATTTGATCTTCTTTATAATTCTGAGAAGCATATTTTATTGCATCTGATATTAGTTCATTTGCTGTGTCAACAGGAACTTATACTGAAACAATATCAAGACTAAGTGATATTTTCCCTTTTTCCGTAGAAAAGGAATCTATAATCTTTCTGCAGAGACCGGCGGATTACCTCGATCCATCCTTTATACATCTGAAGCCTGATCATAGTTGCTGTATCAGATACGAAGACGGCAGGGAGTTCATCGGAAAAGAGTATCCAGAGGGCACCGATTGTTCCGTAAATAAGTGCTATTTTAACGGCAGTTTTAGAAGCGAATGTTTGCGGATACACTGGTTTCTTTCACTGGAAGATACTGAAAAAAAATAGAGAATTGGAGGAGGAATTACGGGTGGGCAGGTCAGATCATCCGCTACTATTTTTTTCAGCTCTGCACAATTTCCATGGCAGCTTTTTCCCATGCCCAAAGATTTTGGGGTTTATAGCTTACAGTAGAAATATCCTTCATGATAATTTCTATATGACATTTTTTTCCAGCAATATTCATAATCCGCTGAAGAGCCTTTATTCCTTCATCCTGTTTCCAGTCCCCCCCGGTGAAAATAGCGGGAGAAGGTTTAATACTGAGTACATAATCTGTGCCGAACTCCTCCACTGACCGCTGTAAATCCGCCCAGGGGCTGATTGATATTTTCCTCAGGTTCGGAATTCTGCGAAGAAGATGAGCCTTTTTATCCAGGGGCTCGCAGCAGCCGTAGTAGGTAACTCCCCATCGCTCCAGCCACTTTAAATCATGCTCAATGGCAAATTCCCAGTGCATTTCCGGAGAAACCTCGGAAAAAATCTGGGCATTGGAGCATCCCCACATGTTATAGGGTTTTACATATTCAGGGTCATAGTCCTCCCCGGGAAGAGAGCTGATATATCCGTAGCCTCCGGAACCGACTCGGATGTTCCTGTTGTCCAGGGAGAGGAGATTCTGTTCTTCAAATTGATCGAGTTCCGTCATCCATGCCTGAACCAGGCGCTCAACACCATCATGGACCATTTGCGGCCGCATGACCAGGTCAATCATCGCTTCCTGAATTCCCCACCACCGTACAAGATAGTCCCAGGGTGTAAACCAGATATGGGTCTGTGCGACTTTTTTCACCTCGATAATATCCCGGAAAATTTCTTCCATAATTTTAAAAGTCAGATCTGTAACAAATTCGTTATGAGTGACCGTCGGCATTTGTATTTTTTTCAGGTCTTCAGGTTCCTTAATCTGAATATTGAAGTGCCTGGATACGATATCACTGGTCTCATCTGTTTTGATAATATCAACATCCTCGATTATACCGAAATCCGTTGAATGGATTGCCAGAGGACATTCGATATAATTATTGATCACCATATCTCCGGGCATATGATTCCACTGATAAATCTCCTTTCTGAGGCGGTCTTCCAGCTCCCGGGCCCACGGATTACTGCACTGAAGAGTAAGTTCATCATTTACGTTCATCTCATGCCAGGGGATCTCGTTGATCCAGATCATTGGACGCTCTGAGTCAAGATCATTCATTTTGGTCCAGAGCCGGGCCTTTTCTTTATGAAAAGGAAGGGCTGCAATATCAGCTATATTTTCTCCCAATTTTTTCAAGATGTCTTTTTCTTCTTCCGTCAGCTTGAGCTCCGTAAGCTCAAGGGGCGGGGTATAGCTCGAAGGATCGTGCAGCATTTCTTTCTCCTAATAATTCAATTTCTGATATTTCAAATATAAGTATCTCCAAACCGCTCGCCTGCCTCTCGGTGAAGCTTTTTAATATCCTGATCCCTGCTCTTCGGACATATTAAAGTAGCGTTTCCGCTGTGAATGATCATAAGGTCTGAACATCCTAAACATGCTATAAGATGATCATCATCACTGGAGTAAATAAGTGTATTTGAAGAATCCATCAACAAGGAACTTCCCGCTGAAACAGTATTTCCCATACTGTCCGGTTTCAGGATGCCGGAAAATGCCGTCCAGGAACCGATGTCCTTCCAGAAAAGGGGCATGGAAAGGGCGGCTACTGTTACACCGGGGTCAGCTGAAGCAGGTTCCATTACCGCATAATCAACACTGATTTTTTTCAGTTCAGGATAGATTTTTTCCAGTACTGCCTGCCTGCCCTCAGAGTACCAGGCCTCGGCGATTTTAGAAATGCCTTGAAAGACTTCAGATTCATACTGCTTTACACAATCGAGGAACTGAGCTGCATTCCAGATAAACATGCCCGAATTCCAGAGATACTTCTCCGGTCCCAGATCAAAAAATTCCTGAGCTTTTTCTGAATCAGGCTTCTCCCTGAAACGGGTTACCTTTTTCGAACCGGATATATGGGAGGAGCCCAGCTCAAGGTAACCGAATCCTGTTGCCGGGCCTGAAGGCTCTATTCCGAAAGTCACAATTGTGCCGGCTGATTCTTCTACAATTTGATATCCCCGGTCAATTATGCTCCGGAATGAATCCTCCGGTTTGATGATATGATCGGAAGTGAATACAGCGATAACGGCATCCGGGTCTTCCTGACGGATTACAGCTGTACTCAGGGCAAGCGCACTCAGGGTGTCTCTGCCGCATGGTTCTCCGATGTATGCCTCAGGAGAAAAATCAGGCAATGCCTCGGCAACCGCATCCCGATGATCCTGACCAGCGCAAATTTTCCTCTTTTCTTTATCAACCAGACCGTCCAGCCGATTGAAGGCTTCTTCCAGGAGAGACCTGCCTTCCATAAAGGGTATGATCTGTTTAGGGCGCGCCCTCCGGCTCATCGGCCAGAGCCGGGTCCCGGCGCCTCCTGCCAGAATTACAGCATGCCGCATAGTACTGGTCCTCCTATTCTTCTCCTGAAAACCTTTTAGAACCCCCGCAGATTGGTACTGGTACGTCTGGGAAGACCTTCTTTCGGTGCCCGTTTCAGTACGACGTATTCAATTCCCGTTTCTTCACAGAAGTTCCGTTTTTCCGGTTTATCGCCCTCTTCATTTACTGCATATATATCCGGTTTTATTTTCCTTATTTCCGGTTCCGCGTCAAGCCATCCTTTTCCAGTCGACACGAAAGCTTGGGTTACATATTTTATGGACCCGGCCATATACCTTCGCTCTTCTTCGGAGTACATAGGGTGCCCTTCACCTTTTAGAAGCCGGACATTAGCATCACTCCCGACAACTACGTAAAGATTTCCGAACTGAGAAACCTCTTCAAAAAAACGGACATGTCCGGAATGAAAATAATCGTAACAGCCGGTTACTATAACCATCTTTTTCCCCGAACCTTCCGGATTCCGCGTTATTTCAACAGGAACAACGGGGAAACCTTTCAGGGCATCTTCCTGAATAACAGTGCAGCCGATTCCCTTTTCTCTGCAAAATGCTCTTTTTCCCTTCGAATCCTGGTCCTCTTCTAAACACCAAACACCAGGCTTCGACACACACGTTAAGGGCAGTTCATCGATGCTGCAGTCTGAGGAGACAATGGTAACAGCATCAATGAACCTTACTGCTTCCCAAAAGTATTTCCTCTCCACCAGAGAAAATTCCGGATCCCTCTTATAAAGCGTGCGGACCGTATCGTCATCCTCAAGGAAAAGATGTACCCTGCCCAGCCCTGATGCTTCCTGAAAAAACCGGACCTCTCTGGAGGATAAAGCATCAAAAACACCCCGGACAGCAACAGTTTTATCCATTGCTAGTTCTCCTTGATACGGATTCGTAGTGAAATGGACCCGGGGACCCTTTTCTCGGAAACAACAATAATATATCCTCCGCCGCATCCTGAATACATGGCGCCGGCATATCGGTTCTGGTAATAATGAAGAATTGCTTTTAAATCAATCTTTATGGCGGGATGTGCAACAGTGTTGGGAAGCACTGCTTCCCAGCATTCCATACAAAGATTCATTGATCTCCCGAGTCGGGACAGGTTCTTGGTAACAATAGCGGAATAACACTCTTTTCCGGTCCATCCGAGCTTCCGTATCCATTCAGGGTTAATATTTTTTTTCCCTAAGGGATTGTATCCGTCAGGCCGCTGGGCTATCGGAACCATGAAAAGAACTGATTCCAGCCAGGCCGCAATATCAGGTTCATTGCAGGACTCAATGTGCTTCGGGAACAGACCCCCTTCATGGAAATAATCATAATCCAGGCGGGAAATGCCCGGATAAATCAGCCCGATCATGTCCTGTGACCCTGAGGGCTCGGGTTTGTTCTTATTTTCCTCCCTGTACAATTCCTTGACAAGGTCTGCAGGGTCTCCTTCTGGAAGTATGCCCTTCCATAATGCATTAGCAATTTTTCTGGTACTCGTAGCCATGCCTGCCCGGTCCAGGACCCTGAAATCAGGCTTAAGGGCTGCCACAACCATGGAACCCGGGGGCTCAGGATTATGCCTGGAGATGAACGGCTGATCAATCCAGCCTCCGGCCAGGGCAAGACGGTTCGGGATTCTTCCGATTATTTCATGCATGTGTTCCGACCTCTTTTATCAGCTGATTGTAGGCTTGCCGGCTTTTCTGTCCTGATACTGCTGTTCAATCCATGCATAGGTTTTCTTCATGCCCTCTTTCAGCGGAATGTTCGGTTCCCAATTCAGAATAGATTTAATCATGGTATTATCACTGTTTCTTCCGGCAACACCCTTGGGGGCATCGAGTTTGTATTTTTTCGTGAGTTTTACCTGGGCAATCTCTTCTATTAAATCAACAAGAGCATTGACGGAAATCAATTCGGAAGAACCGAGATTGATGGGTGTCGCAATGAGGCCTTCACAGTGGGTAATCATATCTATTCCCTTTGTGCAGTCGTCAATAAACATAAAGCTCCGGGTCTGGCTGCCGTCTCCCCAGATTTCTATTTCATTTCTTCCTTCATCTTTTGCTTCAATCACCTTTCTGCTCAAAGCGGCAGGAGCTTTTTCCCTTCCCCCGTCCCAGGTACCGTAAGGTCCGTAAACATTGTGAAACCGGGCGATAAAGGTTTTCATGTTCCGTTCCGCCCAGTACTCCTGACAGAACATCTCCGACATGAGCTTTTCCCATCCGTAGCCCCGTTCAGCCATAGCGGGAAAGACATCCGATTCCTTCAAAGCCCGGACATTGGGATCTTTCTGAAGGTCTGTATTATAAGCGCAGGCGGAAGAGGAAAAGAAATAACGGTCAACTCCGGCTTTATACGCGGCTTCGATCAAATTGGTGTTGATAAGAATACTCCGGAGGCATTCAACACGGAATTTTTCGATAAATCCCATGCCGCCCATATCAGCAGCCAGATTGTATACTTCTGCAGCTCCTTCCGCGGCCCGGACACAGTTTTGCCATTCGCTTAAATCCATGCACAGGCTTTCCGCTCCTTCTACCCTTCTGTACCACATAGGGAGAGGTTTTTTATCAACTGCCCGGATATTGGTAAATCCTTTGTCCTGAAAATACTGGACCAGAGACCCGCCGATAAACCCGCCGGCTCCGGCGACAAGAATTAAATCATCATTTTTCATGGTTAATTACTCCTTCGCTGTATATGGTATACTCTCGTGCCTTTGCCTACAATGCTTAAAATGCGTATACTTTATAACGATATGCGCAAAATAATACGGAATGTGGCGATCTGCATGGAGTTAAATGATTTTATCGAACATGGCATCGCCCGGGGCATTGTGCGCTATGCCAAACAGCAGAACCTCTGGAAACTCTACGGTTACGGCTGGATGTTCCGGCCGCTTAAGGATATCGAATACTGGGAGGGTGACGGCATAATCGCCAGAATAGAATCCCAGGAGGATGCAGACAGGTTCGCTTCCCTTAAGGTACCGATAGTTGATGTTGCCGGCGCCTATGACCGGAAAGGTATATGCCGGGTCCTGAATGATGACAAAAAGACCGGAGCCATTGCCGGCGGGTATTTAAAAAAATGCGGGTTCAAAACAGCAGCATTTCTCGGGGCGGCGGATACCGGCTGGTCGGGAAAGCGGAAGCAGGGGTTTGCCGGGGCCTATGGTCTCAGAGAAAAAGAACTCCGGATTTTTGAAAAACCTCTAACCTGGTGGGAGGAGCTGGTTCAATCCAATGAGCTTTCCGCCTGGATAGAGAATCTTCCTTTTCCCCTGGGAATCTTTGCCTGCAATGATACCGCCGGGGTGAAATTCACGGAACAGTGCAGATTACTGAATATCCCGGTTCCGGGGAGCGCTGCAATCCTGGGAGTGGATAACGAAGATATTTTATGCGAGCTTTCATGGCCGAGTCTGTCAAGCATCCGCCTGGACAGCGAAAAAATCGGGTATGAAGCCGCTTCCCTCCTGGACACTCTGTTTCAACAAGAAAAAGGAGGGAGCTATTCTCAGTATGAAGTGATTATTCCCCCAGGGGAAATAAGTGAACGGGAATCGACCCGCATCTTCGCCTGCGATGATCCCATAGTACAGAAAGCGGTTACCTTTATCAGGAATAATGCTCAGGAAGGGATACAGGTAAGTGATGTTGCTGAATATGCGGCGGCATCCCGGAGAAATCTGGAAAAACGGTTTAAACATATCATGGGGAAAACACCGTATGAAGAAATAGTACATACAAGGATTGAGTATGCAAAGAACCTTCTGCGCAGGCCTGAAAAAACAGTAGCCGCTGTGGCTGAGGAGTCAGGCTTCGGCTCTCTTCAGCGCTTCCATGCTCAGTTCAAATCATGTACCGGGAGTTCGCCGGGAAAATTCCGCAAAATAATTCTAGGAAGATAACTTATCTGCCTTGGATGTCATGATATCTTCTATGGAGGAAAGTATTTTTTCCCGTTCTCTTGTCTCGAAATCAATACGTTTTACAAGGCGGGAGAGAAAAGGCTTAACAAACCGTTCAAGCTGCTGACTTTTCATCTCATAATCGGTTTTATGATCCAGCATCATAACGGTAACGGGAAGAGGAGCGTTGTAGTCGCCGATTTCCTGAAAACCGAGTTTACTATACATAGTAATATGCTTTTTCTCATCAGAAAAAACATCAAGGAACACCCTGTCCACATCATAAAATTTCGCGTAGAGGTATGCCAGGGTCATAAGACCGAGGGAAATTATCGTGCCCCGCTCTTCTTTCAATACCGCCAGACGGTCAATTTCCGCACATCTTTTATCCTCCCGCATTCCATTCAGGCGGAAATGTCTCTCGATCGGCAGGTTCGCGGCGATGTCCGGAGTAAAACAGGAAACCGTTCCCACAGGCTGGAGTCCTTTATAAGCAACAATATGAAACGCCTTATCATCCTCAGGCCTATGGATGGATTCCTCTCTATACCCTTTTTCTCCCACAAGAATTTTCCGCTGAAGAAAGAAGGAATCTTCTTTTGAGGATACATCCTTCGCATTGATGAATCGGATTTTCCATTTCTTTTCCTCAGTAAGAGGCAGGGAAACACTAAATACACTCCCCTTTCCTACTATGCTGTCAATCCGGATCCGGCCGCCCATATTGTAGACTATCTGATGGGTAATGCTTAATCCCAGCCCGGTTCCTTTTCCAGGTTCTTTTGTGGTGTAAAAGGGGGTGAATATTTTTTCTATGTTCTTTTCTTCTATTCCTGACCCAGTGTCCTTTATCGAAATAACCGCATTTAAGTCCTTCTCCCTGGTTTCTATTGTAAGGACCCCTTTGTCGGGCATGGACTGAACAGCATTGATTATCAAATTGAGAAATACCTGCTGAAGCTCATTGGGATTGGCTTCTATTTCGGGAAGGTCTTCATAATATTCCAGGACTTCAATCCCTTTAAAATCCATTCCCCTCCTGGCCAGTTTCATTGAAGTCTTGAGCACTTCAATGATATCGACATTGACAGTTTCACCTTTCTCGTTTCTGGAGTAATTATTCAATTCCTTGATTACTTCCGCTGCATTCTGGGAATAGGCAATAATGTCCTTTGTATATTCCTGAAGTCTTGAACCTTGTTCAATTTCATCCAGCATAATTTCAGCTGTGCCGATTATTCCGCTGAGGGGATTATTGATCTCATGGGCTATGCCGGAAGCCATGGTTCCGATACCGGCAAGTTTTTCAGACTGCATCAATTCTTTCTGAAGGCGCTTTTGTTCCGTTATATCCTGAAACATTTCAAGAAATATTTTGTCCGATCCGTGGGGAACTGAAATAGGATAAAAGGAAACCGCAAAATTAATGTTTGAGTCTTCATCTTTCAGTTCGGAGCCGAAAGGAAGCTGGGTATGGAGGCAGTCCAGAGCACGGCATTCTGTACAGGGTTTCGTTCTGTTGAAAAATACCTGATAACATTTCTTTCCGATCAGTCCGTCAAAAGTGTTGCGGAAATAGCGGGTTGCTGCAAGATTTACCATTATAATGTTGTAATTAATATCCTGAATTGATATGGGACTTGTAATGCCGTCGAAAAATGCCTCAAGCTTGTTTCTGCTTATAGTTAATTCATCATTTAAATCCTGAAGTCTTTTCTGTTGTCTTCTCAGTCTTTCAAAGGAAATCGAGTTTTCCATGGAAATGGAACATTGTCCGGAAAGGAGGTGCAGAGTATCGAGTTCGAACTGATTATAGTAGTCCTTTTCTTTTCGGGGACCAAGGATGATGCATCCGTTTATCCGCTCTTTAAAAACCAGCGGCAGAAGAAGTGAAGGCTGAAGAACAATTTTTTTACCGCCCTTTGGTATAGTAATGGATTCCTGAAACCGGTTTTTTGATTCCGCTATAGAGGAAACATCTGAAAAAAGAGCAACAAGTTTCGATCCTGCCGGAAGCCCAATACTTCCCTGGGAATAATTTTCAAAACCAGCTCCTGCAGCGGAAAGGACCCTGTAATTCCGGGAGGAATAATCACGAATTACCATAAAAGCCCAGTCCAGATTGAAGGTCTCCAGAATTTTTTTAATGGTTAAATCACCTAAGATATAAAGATCCACTATTGAAGAAATACTTTCAGAAAAGGCTGAGAGGCTTTCAATGTAGTCAATCCGCTTCCCCATAAAAAGGCGTTCAATAATTGAGAGGGTCCCCTGTTTCACCTGCTGATAGATGAAGGCTGAGGCTGTTCCAAGGAGGAGGGAAACAGAAAAAGTCAAAGCAAAAGGAATCGTGCGGATCTCCCGAATAAGTCCCCATAATAATCCGTAAAAAATAAAAGCACTTATTAATATGAGGATAAAATAGAGAATATACCGCAGAACTACTGCTGAGTAATAAACCAGCTGGTATTTATAGATCGCCCAGAAAATAAGAAACGCATTCACAGTTACCGCAAAAAGGTCTATTGGATATCTTCCTATCGGTTCATAAAGGTTTCCGAGAATACCAAACAGCATGATAGAAACACCGTACAGCGGAAGAAGCAGCTTTTTCTTAATCTCTTTGCTGTCCGTACGGTTCAGTTCCCGGACCAGCAGGAATATACAGAGGATCAAATAAGAATAGATCAGTAAATAGGCCGCCCATGAGCCCTGCGCAAGTGTGTATGTAAATTCATTATTAATGAACCGGGCATCTGAAACAATATTGCCGGTGAAATTCAGATACAGGAGGAAACCATAGAGGCAGTATCCCAGATATTTGAAAACAGAATATCGCATGCTCTTTGTTTCCGAGAGATCGAGCATCGCATTATAGATAGTGATAGGTCCTGCAAACATTCCTGTAACCATAAAACGGTTCCAGAAAAGGGTTGTAAGCACAACAGTATTTGCATGCATCATAAAGGAGCCGAAACTCCACACAGTAAGAGAGAGCATATAAAGGATAAACGACCACCGGACCCTCTCTACCTTTCCGTGATGAAGGCCGAAAACCGTAAAAGAAATGTAGAGGAGAAAGGCGATTCCCGGTATTATTGAAGAAATATCAAGATTCAATTAAATATTCCATCCCCCTAATTTGAGAAAAAAGAGATATTCTACTATTATACCAGATTTTTTAAAGTTGTGATATAATAAAGGTATGAGTCCTTTTCTCCTGGGTATAACCGGATTCAGCTTTCTCATTTTCTTTGATATCTGTCAAATCCACAGTAAAAAAAATCTATCAGTTATTACTTCGATTATCGGATACTGCTGCGTATTAGCCGCACTTATATTTCTCATAGTTACCGCAAAAATACGTATTTCTTCTCCGTATATCCTCGTTCTCGGGATTATTATAACGGCATTGTTCTTTTCCCTGATGATCTACTCTATTCTGATTGAAATTCCTTTATTTTCCGCATATCAGTCTCCGGGAAACCGCAGAACATACCGTCAGGGGTCATACCGGATTGTTCGACACCCAGGGTTTCTCTGGTTTTTCTTTATGATCTGTGCCCTGAATTTCCTTTTCCGCTCAACAAACATCCTCCCTGTATCCCTGTCTCTGGTTATCATGAATTTTATCCTTATCTGGGCAGAAGACACCTTTTTCTTTCCAGCAATGTTTTCAGACTACACTGAATATAAAAAAGAGGTCCCATTTATCATTCCTAAACCGGGACTGTTCAACTCCATTCCCGGAGACAGGTAATTTTATGAAGAACCAGAAACGCATTTTAGCTGTTGATGATGATCCTGCTATCAGAAAAGTCCTCGGCATCCGTCTTGAAAAGGAAGGGTATTCAGTAAAGATTGCATCCAGCGGAGCGGAAGCGCTGTCAATTCTGGAGGATGACAATTTTTCCCCGGACTGTATTTTACTGGACATCCGGATGCCCGGCATGTCCGGGATAGATGTATTAAAGACTGTGAAGACCGAATATGTCAATATTCCGGTCATTATGTGCACTGCCAGCAGCGAATTGGAAGTAGGAATTGAAACAATGAAAACAGGGGCCTTTGATTATCTTACAAAACCTCTTCGAAAAATCGAACTTATCGAGACAATTAAAAAAGCCCTTAACTACCGGGAAATTCTGCTGAGAAATGAACGTTTGGAAAAGGAAAACCGGGAATACCAGAAATCTCTGGAAAAAAAAGTTGAAGACCGGACCAGGGAACTTTTTCTCGCATATGATAAACTAAAGCAGACAAACCTTGCAACAGTAAAAGTACTGGCTGAAACTATTGAGGCAAAAGATCCCTATACCAGGGGCCACTGCAACAGGGTAAGGTATTACGCCCTTAAGCTTGCCCGGGAGGCGGGGGTTCCAGAGAAACAGCATGAAATGCTTGAATACGGTGCTCTTCTTCACGACATCGGAAAAATAGGAATTTCCGAACTGCTTTTAGGAAAGAAAGGACCCCTTCTCCCGGAAGAACGGAGTATATTCCAGAAACATTCGTTAATCGGAGAAAATATTCTGAAGACTGTTGAGTTTTTTAAGCCATGCCTCCAGATAATACGGAACCATCATGAATGGTTCGATGGTTCCGGATATCCTGATCAGCTTAAAAGCGACAATATC
>Ga0272441_10004815_pt1 | contig 23985 bp, 15 predicted proteins | sample SSMProp6N_FD_193582 | JGI IMG/M metagenome (GOLD analysis project Ga0272441, IMG submission 193582) | Marine sediment archaeal communities from Little Sippewissett salt marsh, Falmouth, MA, United States - SSM-Prop-6N | ecosystem: Environmental > Aquatic > Marine > Wetlands > Sediment ...
CTTCGACCATCGTAACGGTGCTTTCCAGTGCAGCCACCTGTTCGTAGGCCAGAATGAAGACGGCACGTACTGGCTCTCGGGACCCACCGATACCAGCACGATCACTACGGGTTACTACACCGTTGTCGGTAACGGCGACGACGGGCTCTTCGAGCAGACCGGAGGCACGTTCGACAACACGGCCGGCACACTGCATGTGGGGCTCAACAGCGGCGGCTGGGGTACCTATCTGATGAAAGGCGGCCAACTCGATGCCAACTATATCTCTATCGCCTACAACGGTGAGGGCTTCTTCACCCAAAGCGGCGGAACCGTCACCACCATCGGCAATATTCGTATCGGTACGACGGGCACTCACGTACTGACGGCTGAGTACGTGCTCAACGAAGACGACGGCACGTCCCAACTCGACGTCGGCGACCATTTACTTGTGGGTCCCGAAACGCCTGGCAAGTATCAGCAGACGGCCGGAACCGCCGACGTCACTAACAACGTCTACGTCTACACAACAGGCGAACTTTATCTCGATGGCGGACACTTGACGGCAAACCAGATCCTCAACAACGGCTACGTCGAGCACAATGGGGGCATTCTTGAGGCCAACGGCGGAGCCAACTCCGCATATGCCGATTGGATGATCGACAACACGGCCAACTGCCAGATCAGCAGCCTGAGCAACACGAGCGGCCGAATTGAGTTGGTCGACGGCTTCCTGCGCGGCCGCGAGGTCATGCCCGGTGTGCACTTGGCGTGTGAGTTCACCAACGAAGCCGAGTTCGTCATGAGCGGCGGCCTGTATGGCGGCCATCTCACCAACAACGGCACGTTCAATTACTACGGAGGTGACTTCTCCAATAGCAGGCTCACCAACAACGGCACATTCAACAACTACGCGCCGTTCACTTGCCTGAGACTGGTGAGCAACTCAGACCTATCGGTCTCCTCGACGCACACCATCACGGCTGACGGAGCCGGGTATGCCAATGCCATTGAGAGCAACGACAGTCTGGTCATGTATGCCGGGGGGACGATCACCCTCACCTCGGACAAGCCGCTGGTCAACAACGGGCCCATGTATGCCGGGGGCACGCTCGTCAGTCCCGCCACCATCTACGGCGACGTGGTCAACAACGACTACCTGCTGCCGGCTACCGGTTCGGCGACGGGCGGCCTTGATGTCCAGGGCGACTTTGAAGCAACGATTGGTGCCGAGCTGCGTATCCGCATCGGCGGCACGACCGCCGTCACCGATTACGACCGCGTGTCTGTGCAGGGCACGGCCACACTGGCAGGCGAGCTTGATGTGAGGCTGATCAACAGCTTCGTGCCTAGCGCCGGCGACAGCTTTTCTGTGGTGGGCTACGGCACGCGGAGCGGACAGTTCAACCCCGTATATCTGCCGGCCTTGCCGCCGAACCTGAAATGGAGCGTCACGTACACCACGCAGAACCTGGTGCTCAGTGTGGTCAAGGCAGCCTTGGTTGCCAGCGAGCCACCCGCGGACGGCATGTTGCCCAAGACGCAGAACAACATCATCCTTTGCCGGTTTGACGCACCGATCGCACTGCCGGCGCTGGGCAACCCGCTGTTTATCGCCGAAATGTCCGACCCCAACACCGACTTGAGCAATCGCTTCACCTATACAGTCGATCCCAACGACACGGGCGATCCCTCGGGTGAGACGCTCAAGGCAATCGAGATTGGGGCTCAGTTGCCCAACCAGCGGTGGTTCAACGTGCAGGCCGCGCCGACCTTCGATGTGCGATGGTTCTCGTTCGACGTGTGCACGCTGCGCGGCGACGCCAACAACACCGGCCGCGTGACGACGGCGGACTACAGCGAGGTCAAGGCGCATCTGGGCGAACGGACCGACGCGCGGTACGACCTCAATGGCAGCGCGCGAATCACGACGGCCGACTACAGTGTCGTAAAAGCATGCCTTGGCACCCGCACGCCGCCCAAGCCGTAGGCGGATCGAGTCCACGAGGAATACTCCCCGAACGCGGGCAGGCACTACGCCTGCCCGCGTTCGCCGTATACTGTAGCGCCGAGGCACAAAGCGGACTATACACCTGCCCACAACAGGCGCATCCCGTGATGCGCCGATTCGTATTCCGACGGGCTACCCGAATTCGCCTCCGCCGAAGCAGACGTTGCCTGGCCCACGCGGACGTCCGTTATTGGCTCCGACGATCACCTGGTTTAGACTGATTGCGTGATGCTCACCCCTCGCGCAAGAGCAATCCTTTGGGGCATCCTCATCCTTGCGCTGGCGGCGACCGCCTATACGCCGGCGTTGCGCGGAGGCTTTGTCTGGGATGATGACGACTACGTCACCGACAATCCCACGTTGACAAATCTCCATGGCCTTCGCCGCATATGGCTCGAATTCGGCGCCACCCCGCAGTACTACCCGCTTGTCTACACCACGTTCTGGATCGAATACCACCTCTGGCAGCTCCATCCGTTCGGCTACCATCTGACTAACCTGCTGCTCCATGCAGTCAACGCCCTGTTGCTGTGGGCGATCCTCCGCCGACTCGCCGTGCCCGGCGCGTGGCTGGCTGCTGCCATCTTCGCCGTGCACCCCGTTCACGTCGAATCCGTCGCATGGATCACCGAACGCAAGAACGTCCTTTCCGGTGCGTTCTATCTATCGTCCATGCTGCTATATCTGCGCTTTGCCGGAATCGGGCTCGACCGCCCGTCAGGCCGTCGGCGATGGGCCTACTTCGTGTTGGCTCTGCTGCTCTTCGGCTGCGCCCTGCTCAGCAAGAGCGTTACCTGCACCTTGCCGGCCGCACTGATGCTGCTGCTCTGGTGGCGTCGCCAGCGCCTGCGCGCGTCCGACCTCTGGCCGCTGATCGGCTGGCTGGCGATTGGCCTGCTCATGGGCCTGACCACCGTCTGGATAGAGAAACACTACGTCGGTACCCGCTACATCGATTGGTCGCTCTCACCTCTCGATCGTTGCCTTATCGCCGGACGAGCCGTCTGGTTCTACGCTGCTAAGCTACTGTGGCCGGCGAAGCTGACGTTCTTCTACCCCCGCTGGCAGATCGACGCGGGCCTCTGGTGGCAGTACCTCTTCCCGCTTGCCGCGGTTGCCGTGATCGCCGCGCTATGGTGGCTGCGTCGCCGCATAGGCAAAGGCCCTCTTGTAGCCGTGCTGCTGTTCGTCGGCACGCTTACCCCGGCCCTGGGGTTCGTCGACGTCTATCCCATGCGCTTCTCCTTCGTGGCTGACCACTTCCAATACCTCGCCAGTGCAGCCCTGATCGCGCTGGGCGCAGCCTTGCTGGCTACACTTGCCCGGCCACACGCGCTCGCCGGTCACGCTCGCTCGGCAGTGCAGTTCGTAGTGCCTACTGTGCTGCTCGCCCTCCTGACCACGCTGACGTGGCGGCAGGCACGCATCTACCACGACCTCGACACGCTCTGGTCCGACACCGTCGCCAAGAACCCCGATGCGTGGATGGCCAGGTACAACCTGGGCACGCTCCGCCTGAACCAGAACCGACTCGACCAAGCCGTCCTGCACCTCCAGCATGCGGCGCGACTTCAACCCGATTACCTGCTCGCGCACAGCAATCTTGGCCTGGCGCTGGCCCGGCAAGGTCGGTTCGAGCGCGCCGAAGCCGCCTATCGAAACGCGCTCAACGTAAAGGTCAGTTACTGGCAGCCGTCACACTTCGCCGTTGCGTACACCGGCCTCGCCAGCACCCTCATCGCGCGCGATCAGTTCGACGACGCCGTCACCCACCTCGAGCACGCCCTTCGCCTCCAGCCTGACTCTCTGGCGGCGCGACTGCGACTCGCCCGTGTCTTTCACCAACAAGGCAAAACCGACCAGGCCATTGCCCAATACCGCCTGACCGCCCGTAAGCACCCACGGTCGGTCGACGCGCAGTACGCCCTGGCCACCAACCTCGCCCGCGCGGGCCGGTTGGCCGAAGCCGTCGATTTCTATCGCCGAACGTTACAGCTCGCCCCCGACTTCGCCGAAGCACACACCAACCTGGCCAGTGCCCTGGTCGCGACCGGTCAGGTCGATCAGGCCATCGCCTCCTACCAACGGGCCATCGACCTTGCCCCCGACTACCCCGATCCGTACTACAACCTCGCCTGGACGCTGGCCACCTCGCCCATCGGCCAAATCCGCAACGGCTTGCGGGCGGTCGAACTGGCCCGCAAGGCCTGCCAACTGACCGACTATCGCAGCGTTGCCGCCCTCGACGTGCTGGCCGCCGCCTATGCCGAAGCCGGCCAATTCGACCAGGCCCTCGCCACCGCGCGACAGGCTGCCCGGCTCGCCGCCGACGGCGACGACCACGCCTTCGCCGACCAGATCACCGCCCGCGCCCGCCTCTACCAGGCCCGACGCCCGTACCGAGACGCGCCATGAGGCCTGCCCGCTCGCCGTGCTACCCTCACGGGCTGTCCGCTTGGTCGGGGAGATGGCGCAGCCCAGCCGGCTGACCAACGCCCTCAAACCCGTTGACAGCCGCCACCCGGGCCTTATAATAACTGGTTCGTTTGGTGGCTCTGCGCAACATCGGTTGGGACAAAAGGTTATCTCGATGGCCAGGGTGGTTCTGGACAATGTGAGCAAAGATTTTCCGGGCGGCGTCCAGGCTGTGCGCAATATGGACCTGGACGTGGCCGACGAGGAGTTCGTCGTCCTGGTCGGGCCCTCCGGCTGCGGCAAAAGCACCACGCTGCGGATGGTGGCCGGGCTCGAGGAAATCACCAACGGAACCATCAGCATCGGCGGCCGTGTCGTCAACGACGTGCCCCCCAAGAACCGCGACATTGCCATGGTCTTCCAGAACTACGCCCTGTACCCGCACATGACGGTGTACAAGAACATGGAGTTTGGTCTGAAGCTTCGCGGGGTGGCCAAGGCCGAGCGCCGCCAGAAAGTGGGCGACGCCGCCAAACTCCTCGGCATCGGGGAGCTGCTCGAGCGCAAGCCCAAGGCCCTGTCCGGTGGGCAGCGGCAGCGCGTTGCGGTCGGGCGGGCGATCGTCCGCGATCCGAAGGCCTTCCTGTTCGACGAGCCGCTGAGCAACCTCGATGCCAAACTTCGCGTCGAGATGCGTGCCGAGCTGAAGAAGCTCCACCGGCGCTTGCGGACCACCACCATCTACGTCACCCACGACCAGGAAGAGGCTATGACCCTCGGCGACCGCGTGGTGGTGATGAAGGACGGGCTCATGCAGCAGTGCGCCTCGCCGCTGGAGGTGTACGAGCGCCCGGTCAACCGCTTCGTGGCGGGGTTTGTGGGCACGCCGCCCATGAACTTCTTCACCGGCCGGCTGCTCGCCGAAAACGGGCACGTATACTTTGATGAAGGCACGAACAGGATTCGTCTGCCGGAAGACCTGGCCGCCGGATTGGCCTCGCGCGCAGGCGATGCGATGGTGCTGGGCGTTCGGCCGGAGTGCCTGTCGAATCGAAACGACGGAGCGTTCGCCGGTACGGAGAACGCGATTAACGTAAAGGTCGGCGTGGTCGAGTTACTGGGTGATAAGAAGGACGTCTATACAGCCACCCAGTCGCACGACCACATTGTGTGCCGTGTGGATTCCCATGCCGCGATCGGCGAGGGGCAGAGCGCCTCGCTGTATCTGAACATGGGACGGGTCCATTTGTTTGAACCCGGGGAAACGGGCATGAACGTCAGCCTCGACGGAGTCGGCGCCAGTGCACGCTGAGCGTTCAGGGCACTGGGTTGGAGTTGGTCCTGCGGGGCTGGGGCGCATCAGTGGGAGGTCGCTGATGCGCTGAGCGGATGCGAACCATCTCGCCGTCATGCCCGGAATCGGATCCGGGTCGGACAAGTGGGCCTGATGGATCGGCCCACTTTTTCTTTAGCCGCGGCCCCATGCCGTCGGCAGCACAACTTGGGCGAGTGCGGGCGCCGGTGACCCGCACAGGATTTGCATACCAAGGATGCAGCATATGAGTCAGGAACTACTGCGGCTGGTCGAGAGCATCAGCCGCGATAAAAACATCGAGAAGGAACTGGTTCTTCAGGACCTAGAAGCCGCCATGGTTTCGGCCGTACGTAAAGCATACGCCGAGGCCGAAGACGTCAAGGTCGAAATCGACCGCATGACGGGCGACATCGGCGCCGTGCTTGACGGGCAGGTGGTGGACATGAAGGAACTGGGTCGCATCGCCGCTCAGACCGCCAAGCAGGTGATGATTCAGAAGCTGCGCGAGGCCGAGCGGGGCAGCATCTTCGAGGAGTTCATCCAGCGCAAGGGCACCATCGTCACGGGCACCGTGTCCCGATTCGAGGGCGGCGCCCTGGTGGTCAGCATCGGACGGGCCGAGGGCTTCCTGCCGCGCAGCGAGCAGATTCCCGGTGAAATGCACCATCCGGGCGAACGGATCCGAGCGCTGGTGCTCGAAGTCCGTGAGGCGCCTCACCAGGTGCGAATCATCCTCTCTCGGTCGCACCCCGATCTGATCCGCCGGCTCTTTGAGCTGGAGGTGCCCGAGGTCGCCGAGCGGATCATCGAGATCAAGGCCCTGGCCCGTGAAGCGGGATACCGTACCAAGGTGGCGGTCTCCAGCATCGATATGAAAGTCGACGCCGTCGGCGCGTGTGTGGGCGTCCGCGGTAGCCGGATCAAGAACATCGTCGAAGAACTGGGCGGCGAGAAGATCGACATCGTTCGTTGGAACGAGTCATCTCAGATCCTCATCGGCAACGCCCTCAAACCGGCCGAGGTGCAGGAGATTGCCCTCTGCTTCGAGCTGGGCCGGGCCACCGTCGTGGTAGCGGAAGACCAGTTGTCGCTCGCCATCGGCAAGCGCGGTCAGAACGTACGTCTGGCAGCCCGGCTGACCGGGTGGGACGTCGATATCCTCACGCCGGCCGAATACAACAAGGGCCTGGACGACCTTGAGAAGACCCTGCGACAGATCGACGGCGTCGAGGACGTCATGATCGACAAGATGGTGGCTATGGGCATGGTCTCGCTCATGGACGTGGAGGAGGTCGGGGTCGATCCGGTGCAGAAAGAGCTGGGCATGACCGAAGAGCTGGCCGCTCACACCGTGGCGATCGCCGCCGAGCACGCCAAGCGCATCGCCGCCGAGATGCGGGCAGCCAGAGAGCAGGCCGAACGCGAGCGAACCGAACGAGAGTCGGCCGAAAAAGAGGCGACCGAGGCAGCCCTGGCCGCCCTCCGCGGCGAACTTACCGAACAGCAGCAAGCCGACCAGCCGACGACGGACGATGAGGCCCCCGACCAGGATGCCGCTGTCGTCGATCAGGCCGAGACCGACCAGAAGCAAGACCAGGATGCCGCTGCCGTCGATCAGGCCGAGACCGACCAGCAGCAAGACCAAGATGACGCAACCGGCGTCGGGGTGACGCCCGAGGAGCAACCGGAAAAGGAGACGTCCGAAGCAGACTAGGTCGACCCTGTTCGCGAAGGGTCAGGCCGTGCGTACGGCTCAATCAAAACCACCGGGATGTCCGTCCTCGGCTCCGGGTGTGGAGGTGTCAGGCGACGAACCAGGACCGCAGGCAAGTTGACTGCGACCAGGCCCAACGGAAGACCGTGGCTCGGCCAAGAGGCCGCCAGGTCGGGCGTCGCCGTTGGTAAAGGGAGATGTCTGTTGGCTGAAAAGACACGTGTACATCAATTGGCCAAAGAGCTCGGTGTATCCAGCAAGGCCATCCTCGAGAAATGCAAGGCCGAGGACATCCCGGTCAAGAACCACATGTCCACCCTGTCGGCTGGACTGGAAGCCACCATTCGTGAATGGTTCAGCGAGGGAACTCACACCACGACGGTGGAAACGGCCGACCGGGTCGACCTGACCAAAGTCCGCCGTAAGAAAAAGGCCAAGGCGCCCACCCGCCATAAGAAAGTAGCCGAGTCCGACGAGGACAAGGCCGAACCTGCCGAGGCGCCCCCCAAGAAGCCCGCACCCGAAGAGCCCGCCACCCCGGTCGTGGCCGAAGAGACCCCGCCCGTCGCCGTCGAGGTCGAAGCGCCGCCAACCGAAGCGGTCGCACCGCCGGTGCCCGAGCCCGGAGCAGCGCCCGTCGAGGCGCCGCAGGCCGAGACGCCGCCGCCCGCTGAGGCACCACCCGCTGAGGCGCCGCCCGCTGAGACCGAACCGCCCCAACGGGCCGCGGCCGAGGCGCCCGCGCCCGAGTCTGCTGAGCTGGAACAGGCCGAATCTGAGTCCGTTGCTCCCGTCGGCCCGCAGAATGTACCGGCCCCGGCGGTCCTTCAGGGCCCACGCGTGGTCCGTGTCGAGCAGCCCGAACGGTTCGTCGAGCGTCGGCCGCCAAGACGGCCACCCATGAGTGCCCCCGCTATCGGCGAGACCATCGATCCGACGTCCGGCAAACCGTCGACGCGCCAGGGCAAGACACGCACCGGCCGACGCGACGTCGACGGTCCCGCAGAGGGTCGTGGCCGAGGCAAACCACGCGTACACCCACGCCGCAGCGCGCGGGCCGGTGAGGTTGGCGACCGACTGAAGGAATGGCGGGATCAGGATCTGATCGAGCGCGAGGAGCGACTTGCCGCCGCCACGGGTGGAGCCATGCGCCATCGTCGCGTAACGCAGGCGCGCCGGGCGGCCACGGCACCGACTTCGGGTGTTCCGGGCAGGAAGGAAAGGGCCACTGTCACCGAGCCGGTAACCGTCCGGGAATTCTGCGAGGTTACCGGTATTGGTCAGGCCCGCGTCATGCCCAAGCTGATGGAGCACGGCGTCTTCGCCACGGTGAATCAGACCATTGAGTCGGATGTCGCCGAACTGATCGCCGTGGATTTCGGCATCGAGTTGGAGATCGTCAAGCCGTTGTCGGCCACCGACGCTCTCATGGAAGAGTACAAGCAGATCGAGCGGAAGAATCTGCAGACGCGCCCGCCCGTCGTCACGTTGCTGGGACACGTGGACCACGGCAAGACGTCCTTACTGGACCGAATCCGGCAAACCGCTGTCGTGGACGCGGAGGCCGGCGGCATTACGCAGCACATCGGTGCCTATGTGGTCGAGCGCGGCGAGGCGCGGGTGACCTTCGTCGATACCCCCGGGCACGAAGCCTTTACGGCCATGCGCGCCCGCGGCGCCAGCATGACCGACATCGTCGTGCTGGTGGTGGCCGCCGACGATGGCGTGATGCCCCAGACCGTCGAGGCCATCAACCACGCCCGTGCCGCGGAGGTGCCCATTCTGGTTGCGCTCAACAAGATCGACCTGCCCGGGCTCGATATCAATCGCGTCTACAGCCAACTGGCTGAACATAGTCTTGTTCCTCAGGAATGGGGCGGCGACGTCGACGTGATCAAGACCAGCGCCACGACCGGAGAAGGTGTCGACGAACTGCTGGACCACCTGCACACGATGGCGGAGCTGATGGAACTTCAGGCCGACGCAACCATGCCGGCGCTGGGCATCGTCGTGGAGGCATCCATGGCGGCGGGACGCGGGGCAGTCGCCACACTCCTGATCCAGGACGGCACGCTTCGCGAAGGAGACGTCCTGGTCGCCGGACCCGCCTTCGGCCGCCTGCGAGATGTGCGTGATGACCGCGGGCGCCGGGTCAAGCAGGCCGGCCCCTCTGTACCGGTAGCGGTCAGCGGCCTCGATGCACTTCCCGAAGCAGGCGACAAGTGGTACCGCCTCGACGACCTCAAGCGGGCCAAGGTCGTCGCCGAGGAGCGACGTCAACAGTTGCGTCAGAAGTCGCTGACAACCACCGCCAAGCCCAAAACGCTGGCCGATCTGGTCGCCCAACAGGAAGCCGGTGAGGTGCCCGAACTGAACGTCATCATCCGCGCCGACGTGCAGGGCTCGGTGGACGTCATTCAACAGCAACTCGGCGATCTGCCCAGCGACGACGTTCGGCTGCGCATCCTGCACGCAGGAGTCGGCGCTATCACCGAAGGCGACGTGGTGTTGGCGCAGGCCTCATCCGCGGTCGTCGTTGGCTTCGGTATCGTCGCCGAAGACCGTGCCCGGCAACTCGCCGACAACCTCGGCGTCCAAATTCGACTCTATCAGGTAATCTATGAACTCATGGAGGATGTCAGAAAGGCTTTGGAGGGTATGCTGGCACCCGAAGAACGCATCGAAACGCGCGGCCGAGCTGAGGTCCGCGAGATCTTCAATATCTCTCGCGTGGGCACCATTGCCGGGTGCATGGTCAGCGACGGTTCGCTCGCCCGCAATTTCCGCGTGCGCGTCGTCCGCGACGGGCGCATCATTCGGGACAACGCCGAGATCGGTTCGCTCAAGCGGTTTAAGGATGACGCACGTGAGGTTAGGACAGGTTTCGAATGCGGTATCAAGGTTGCGGGGTTTGACGACGTGAAGCCCGGCGACGTCATCGAGGCATACGAGGTGGTGGAGCACGCCCGGTCCCTGTAGAGCGTCGGCCGGCACCATCGGCCCGGCGACGGTGGCCGTCAAGGCTCCCGTCAGCGCTGCCGGACACCAAACGCGGATCGTCCTATCGGGCGACCCCTTGGAGCGACAGGAAAATGATCGAGTTCAGGGCGGCATGTGGCCATTCCGTCAGGGCCAAGGACGGCGATGCGGGGAAAGCCGTCAAGTGCACCTACTGCGGCCAGATGGTCCAGGTTCCCTACCCTGACGATGCGTCGGACGAGTTGTTTGCCGACGCTCAGACCGCGCCCCGTGCCGCGCCGCGCCCCGTCACGCCTCGGATGGGGCGACGGGGCGTGCGGGCACCCACCGGACTGGTCAAGATCCTGTTGGGTGTAACGTACCTCGGTGTGGCCGTGATCGCGGTGGTGTTGGGACTCCGTCTGGTCCTGCAACGCCTTCCGGGGAAAAAGGCCGACCCCCAAACGTCCCGCCAGCAGCGCACGATCAGCCGCGACCAGGAGCCGGGCTCTGCCGGATCATCCCAAAACCCGTATAAGGAATGTAGAGAATTAAAGATGGGCGAGGCCGGACTGGTCCTCCTGTCGGTGCCCAGCGGAGCCAAAATCTACTTGAGCGAAGTCAAGGAAGGCGAATCCTTCGAAGCCAACCCCACCCGAAACAGCGAGCTGCTGGTCGGGGCGACCCCCAAGACCCTCGACAAGAAGAAGCCGGGGCGATACCGCATCGGCTTTGAATTCTCCATGAGCGCGCCCCCTTTGCAGGGCTGGCCGGGCTACAGAGAATTTCGCGTTCAGATTCAGGAGAAGGGCCGCTCGGACGTCGACTATTTCGTCTATGATGACGCCGACGAAGTGGGCATCAGCGACCGCGGGTATGGTCCGCCACTGCTCTACCGCACCTACGAAGCGACACTGCGCAACAAGGAGTGGTCTTCGGTTGTCGCCCTTTTCGTGCCCGATCAGCCGGTTGAGGAGTACCTCGGCCATGTCCCGAAGGACAAGCAGTTTGAGTTCGACCGACAATACGCCGAGTACGAACTGACGAAAATCTACGGAGTGAAGGAAGATGCGCAAACACTGATCAGAGCCCTGTGTTTGATGGGCAAGGTGGTCTGGCCGACCGACCCGCAAGAGCCCCCCGTGGTGTTTCAGGTCCAGCCCAACGGTGAGATCTGGCCCAAGAAGCTCCAGTCGCCCCGCGCGGCGATGGACGTCTCGCCGTCGCTCGCGCTTGCCCTGCGATAGCGCCCTGAGGAACCCTAGATGGTCGTAGGCGTACTGCGGGCGGAATTGGCGATCCTTGAGGCCGTCACCCTCAAGGACAAGCGACGTGTGATCAAGAGTGTCAAGGACCGTATCATCAGTCGCCACAAGGTCTCCGTTGCAGAGGTCGACCGCCTGGATCAGCGGCAGGCAGCTGTGTTGGCTGTGGCCATGGTGGCTAGCGATTCGCGCTTTGTGCAGAGTTGCCTCGACAAAATCGTCGATGAACTGCGAATGGCGCGGTCGGCTACGCTGGTGGACTATCAGGTAAACGTTCTGACCGGTGAGTGGGACTGAACCCACCGGCGAAGAGGCGCAGGATGTCAAGGCGGCAGGAAAAAGTGGCCAGTATCGTCCGACGAGTCGTCGGCGAGGCGATCACGCAGCAGCTTCACGACCCGCGCATCTCCCCTATGACCAGCATCACACGCGTCGAGATCACCGGCGACCTTCAATTCGCCACCGTGTGGGTCAGCGTGATGGGCAGCGAGGGCGAGCAACGCACTACGATCGCCGGTCTGGAACATGCGCAGGGACGCCTTCAGTCACTCCTGTCACGGGCCCTGGCGATACGCCAATGCCCGGCCCTTCGCTTCAAGTTGGACGAGTCCATCAAGAAAGGCTTCGACACGCTCCGACTGATCGACCAGGCGATGGCAGAACTCGATCAGAGACAGTCGGACGACCCCCAGGACCCGCACTCCGATTTACAGAGCCCGGGAGAATCGGCATGAAGCATGGTTCGCAGTATGCCAAGCAAGTGAAGCGCGTTTACAATCGACTGGTGCGTCAGCACGGTAAGCCCAAGCATGACTCCCTGGCCGACCCCATCGAGCAGTTACTGTTGGGCGTGTTGGCGCGTGGCACGACCGAGACGGCCGCCACCGCGGCCATGAAACGCCTACAGGAAGGAACGGTCGATCTCAACGAGCTTCGCGTCGCGTCGCCACGCGAGATGGTTCAGCTTCTGGGTGAGGATTTCCCCGACGCCCTCGAAAAAGCACGCGACATCAACAGCATTCTCAACGAGGTCTTCAACCGACAGCACGAACTGGACCTGAATTTCCTGCGCGACAAGACCCGCCGCGACGCCAAGGACTACCTACAGAAGATGCCCGGGGTCGACTCCTGTACCGTCGCTCGGGTCATGCTCGTCAGCGTGGGAGGCCACGCCATGCCCGTGGACGAGAACATACTGACCTATCTGCGCAAACAGGAACTCGTCGATGCCGATGCCGATGCGGCGGAGGTCCAGGCGTTCCTCGAACGCAACATCGCTGCCGATGACGCGTATGCTTTCTATATGCTCATGCGACGGTTGGCGGCCACCAGCCGACCGCGACCCAAGAAGACGGCCGCCGTGACCACGAAAAAAAAGACCAGGAAAGCCTCCAAAGCCAAGCGGCCAACTACCAATAGGAAAAACAAATGACTACCAGCCGCAGCGGGCAGAACATGGTGAAAATCGGAATCCCCAAAGGGTCGCTCGCCGACTCCACAATCGACCTTTTTCACCGCGCAGGATATGATATCAGCAACTCCAGTCGAAACTACTTTCCCCGGATTGACGACGACAGCCTGTCGTGCATCATGTTCCGTGCGCAGGAAATGAGCCGATACGTCGAATCCGGCGTCGTCGATATGGGCCTGACCGGCTACGATTGGATATGCGAAAACGCGAGCGATGTCGTGGAGGTCTGCGAGCTGGCCTACTCCAAGGCTACCTCACGTCCGGCCCGATGGGTGCTGGCCGTCCCGGCCGAGTCCGAAGTACAAACCGTCAAGGACCTCGAAGGAGGCATCGTAGCCACCGAATTGGTCAACGTCGTCAAACGCTTCTTCACCGAGCAGAAGGTCAACGTCCGCGTCGAGTTCAGTTGGGGCGCCACCGAGGTCAAAGCCCGGCTCTTGGATGCGATCGTCGAACTGACCGAGACCGGCTCCTCGCTTCGAGCCAATAACCTCCGCGAGATCGGCGAGGTCTTGCGTTCCACCACGCGTCTCATCGCCAACCGCCAAGCGTGGACCGACCCATGGAAAAGACGCAAGATCGAAGACCTGGCGATGCAGCTCCGAGGGGCAATCGAAGCCCGCCAGAAGGTGGGACTCAAGATGAACGTGGCGCGCAAAGACCTCGAATCGGTTGTGAAGCTGCTGCCCGCCGAGAAATCACCCACCGTCTCGGCCTTGGCCGAACAGGATTACGTGGCGGTCGAGGTGATCCTCGAAGAACACATCGAGCGGCAGTTGGTCCCCGAACTCAAGCGCGCCGGCGCTTCAGGCATCATCACGTATCCTCTGAACAAGATTATCCCGTGACAGCTATGGCGGGGCGAGCCCGATCGCTGTGGGGGAGATGCCGAAAACGTCGGGCGTGCGCGCATGTCATGACGATCGCGGCGCTGGCCTTGCTGTCTTCGACAAATGGCTGCGCTACGGCGCACCCGACCTTCATATCCGATGGCATTGCGGAAGGACCCTCTTGCGATCCGAACAGGGCGACGCTGCCGCTGGAGCGGATCGAGCCGGTCCCCACTCTCGGTCAGCCGTCCTATGACCCCGATCGCGCCATACCGTCCGAGGCGCTGAAGCAGTATCTCGCCGGCCGCGATTACTTCATCCAGTACCGCATCCAGGAGGCGATAGACGCTCTGCGGCAGGCTGCCGCACACGACCCCCAGAGCGCAGACGTACACCTGTTGCTCGGCCGATGCTACTGGCTGGCCGAAGAGTTGCCCGAAGCCCGCAAGAACCTTCAGCGCGCTGTTCGGCTCGACCCCGATCGGGCTGCTGCCCATTCCATACTCGGACGCGTCGCCTGGCGACTGAAGGAGTATGACACAGCCATCGCCGAGCTCCGGCTCGCCCTCATGTGCCATGACGCCGACCCGCGCGATGCCGAAACGGTGCTGGCCCACCTGTTTCTCGGCAGATCGCTGCTGGAAGCGGGCTATCTCCAGGCCGCCGTCGATCAGTTAACCCAATATCAGCAACTCGTCGGCCGGCTGCGCCCGCAGGCCGCCCAACACCCCGAACTTGCGCGACTTCTCAGGGGTGAGCCCTGGAGGGTGGCCGAGCAGATCGGGCAGGCCTACAGCGGTCTGGGTTGGCACGTGCGGGCCGCCCAAGCCTACCGCCATGCCCTCGAGCAGACGGATCGGCAGCGCGCACTCTGGGCCGACTATATCCGCTCGCTGGCCCGCGCCGACCAACCCGATCAGGCTGCCGCCGAAGCGCTCGCACTCTTGTGCGACTATCCCGACGACGAAGCCGTCGAGCTGGCGGTTTGGACCTACCAGCAGGTGGGCCGGCCCGCGGAGTTGATCCCCAACCTTCAAGCCCAGGTAACACGGCGCCCGGATCAGCCGGAACTGGCGATGGTGCTGGTAGACCTGCTCGACCGACACGGGCAGTTCCCGCAGATGATCGACACCTTGCGCCAAGTGCTTCAGCACCATCCCCGATTCACCGAGGCCTACTGGCAACTGGCACGCGCGTTGGCCCGCGCCGATCGAGCGCCGGAGGCCATCGCAGTCGCCGCCGACGCCGTCCGGGCCACGCCTGACGCCTATGCCGAGGCCGAACCCATCCTGGCCGAGTTGTTCGCCCCATCGCCTTCGGACGTGCTGCTTGAAGCCCTTCCTGACATGCGACGCGCCAGGCTCGACGATTTCGCCACGCACTATGTGGTAGGGCTTGTCCAACAGATCGGTGGCGAATGGATGGACGCCGAAGCTGCACTGCGGCGCAGCGTCGAACTGGCGCCCGATCGGCCCGGCGCGTACCTGGCTCTGGCCAGACTCTGCCTGCGCCAGTGCAGATGGTTGGCGACTGTCGACCTGTGCCAATCCGCGCTCGCACACGGCCATCGCCTGGGCGGCATCTACCTGAGTCTGGCCCAGGCCTTCGACGGGCTCGACCGCTTCGACGAGGCCCAGTCCCATTACCAGTTGGCGCTGAAGGAGAACCCGCGGCAGACCCGTGTTCTCAAGGCGCTGGCTGAGTTGTATGTCCGTCACGGCATGCGAGCCCAGGCCGAGAGACAGTACCTGGCCATCCTCTCGATCGACAGCCACGACGAGCAGGCTCGCGAAGCCCTGTTGCGCAGCTTCGTCGAGCGCAACGAGCTGTTCGGCGCTCAGCGGGAACTGGCCGTCTTCGCCCAGATCGGCGCCAAAGAGCCCGTACCGTCCCGATGCGCAGCCTTGCTGGCTTTCCAGGTCCATCGCGATCGAAAGAAATACCAGCAGGCACTCACCGCCATCCTCAATGAGTATCCCGACGATATCGAAACGCGGTACCGACTGGCCGAGAGTCTCGTCGGCGCTCGACGCTACGAATCCGCGTTCGAACACGCCGGCCGAGTCCTCCAGGCAGACCCCGCACATCAGGGCGCGCGCGAAATCCTCGTCAGCATCTACGCCGCATGGATGGACTACACGTTGGCCCTGGACGTGCTCGAGTCGCTCCTGGCCGAACATACCAATCGACCCGAGTGGCTGGCAGCCCGCGCACGAATCTGCTCGGCCGACCGGCAGTACGAACAGGCCGTCGAAACGCTCAAGCGACTCCTCCCGCTGATTCCACCGGCCGCAGCTGAGAACTACCGCCTGATGCTCATCGATGTGTACCGGCTGGCCGGACGACACGACGAGGCCGAGCAACTCCTGTTGGAAAACCTCGACGATAACGCCCTCGACCGTGCCGCCATCACGCGACTGCTGGACCTGTGGCGCACACAAGATGAGTTCGATAAGGCCATCGAGTTTCTGCACGCGCAGCTGCGCGACAATCCCGACGACGAGTTCCTTCGCCGGCAACTGGTGACGACGTACAACGAAGCGTCGCGCTACGAACTGGCCGAGCTTCAGTTGCTCCAGTGGCTTGAGCGAGACCCCGACGATTTCGGGCTCGACGCCCAGTTGGTTACGACGCTGCTGCTGGCCGGACGCTCGGGCGAGGCGATCGAGTTGAGTCGTAACTTCGCCCGCGACACCTCCGACGCGTTGGACCGCCGGTGGCTGCTGGTGCGGACCTACTCGCTCGCGCGACAACCCGAACGCGCTGTCGCCGAGTTGCGAGCCCTGATGCAGGACGCACCGGGCGGCCGGCTCGACGAAGAGTTGATCAGGCTGCTGATCGCCGCTCGGCAGTACGACGAGGCCATAGACCGGGCCACACAGATCATCGACGACGAGCCGCGCCTGCGGCCAGCTATGCAGCGGCTCCTGTCGGCCGCCTATCAGCACGCCGGACGCACCGACCTGGCCGAACAGTACCTGGTCGAACTGCACACGCTCGACCCCTACGATCCCACCATCGCCAACGACCTGGGGTACACCTGGGCCGACGCGGGTAGGAATCTTGACCTGGCCGAGGAAATGATTCGCTTCGCCCTGGGCGAGCGCCCGCGGGAGACCGCCTATCTTGATAGCATCGGGTGGGTCCTGTACAAAAAAGGGCAGATCGACGCCGCACTGGAGTATCTCCGGCAAGCGGCCGAATCGACCGACGGGCTCGACGCGGTGATCTATGATCATATGGGCGATGCGGCCTACCGCGCCGGATCCCATGATCTGGCGCGGCAAAGCTGGCAGAAGGCCCTCGAACTGAGTCGCAAGCGCCCCCCGGGCCCGATCAGGCCCGAGGATCGTCGGGTCGAGGACAACGCCCGAAACAAGCTCGCCGAGCTGGACGCGGGCGGTGAGCCTCAGATTGCCTCGCTGGGCGCCGACCTTGAACGGGTCGGCGACTGAGGCGACGATCGCACAGACGGTAGAAGGAATGTGGAGGAGGCTCGTATGGCTGGACACTCACACTGGGCCGGGATCAAGCACAAAAAGGCAAGGGTCGATGCGGCACGCGGCAAGCTCTGGAGCAAGCTCAGCCGTAACGTCACCATGGCCGCAAGGACGGGCGGCGGCGACCTGAGCGCCAACCCCCGGCTGCGACTGGCCGTCGACAAGGCGCGTGCCGCCAACATGCCGCGCGACAGCATCGAGCGCGCCATCAAGAAAGGCACCGGCGAACTCGAAGGCGAGACGTACGAGGAGGTCACCTACGAAGGCTATGCCTCCGGTGGCGTCGCGCTCATGTGCGAGGTGATGACCGACAACCGAAACCGAACCCAGCCCGAGATCAAGAAGATCTTCGAGACTTCCGGCGGGAACCTGGGTGCCGCAGGCTGCGTCGCCTTTCTGTTCGAGCGCAAGGGCCTGCTCACCGTCTCGGTCGAGGACGTCGACGAGGACCGACTCATTGAAATCGCCGCCGAAGCCGGCGCCGACGATATCAAGCCCACCGGTCAAATCTTCGAGATCACCACCCCGCCCGAGTCGTACGAAGCCGTCAAGAAGGCCCTCGACGCAGCCGAGATCGAAACCGAGGTCGCCGAAATCTCCTGGGTCCCCCAGTCGCAGCTCACCATCGATGCGGACACCGGGCGCAAGGTGCTCACGCTGATCGACAGGCTTCAGGATCACGAGGACGTGCAGAACGTCTACTCCAACTTCGACGTATCCGACGAGGTGATGGCCCAACTCGCCGCCGAAGCATCCTGACCCCCTACTGAAAGCTGAGCAGGGCGTGTGCCACGGTCTGCGAAACGCGTAGGGCGGGTTCCTCGGTCTGAGCCCCGCCGAAGATAACCCGCCATCTTATGTCGTAGACACGTAGGGTGGGTCATGACCCACCTTTCAACTCGCGCGGGTGCCATGGTCGGTCGTATCAGGCATTTCGACGGGTGGCATTCACACGAGCGATTGGCTGTACGCCGCACGCACCCGCAAGCTCCGCCAGACGGAGTTTGGCTTCGCTTGAGGGTGGCACCCGAGAGTTTGCCGTCCGCGAAGAACATGCCCGCGCCGCTCGTCTCGGGCAAGCCGAGACGGCGGTCTTGTGCATGGCACCCAAGACGCACCGTGCCACCCGCCACACGATCAAAAGTAAGACCAAAGAGCGTGTGGCCTTGCACAGGCCTCACGCTATAATCCCAGCATGATTTACACGTACACACAGCGCTGCAATCGTGTCGTTGGTTTCAAGGGGCCCGTTCTGACGCTCGCATCGGCGGGGCTGCTGCTTCTGGGAGCGTGCGTCCACTGGCCCGACACCACGCCGCCCGATATCGACGTCTCGGGCCGGACGATCGATCAACTGCTCGACCGATACACCGACTCGCACCGCGACGCCGACTCGAACATGGGGCTTCTGATCGACGGGCCCGACTCGTACGCGGCGTTTATGGACCTGATCGAGTCGGCCGAGGACCACATCAACATCGAGACGTTGAATTTCGACGACGACTCGGGGCAGCCTCGTGATCTCTCCATGGAGTTTGCCCGGTTGCTGGCCGACAAGGCCCGGGCGGGCGTCCAGGTGAACCTGATCATCGATCCGGTCATGCAGCTCGCCCTGTCGTCGCCTGAAATCGTGATGGTGCTGACCGAAGGCGGGGTGAACTACCGCGACTTCGTCCTGCCGGGTGGCTGGCTGGACGATCAGTTGATGCGGCGCACGCACAAGAAGATCCTGCTGGTCGACGGGCGGCGGGCGATCATCGGCGGCATGAACTATGGATGGCTCTATTTCGCCGAAAACCAATGGCGCGACACCAACGTGTTGGTTACCGGGCCGGTGGTGGCGACTGTCCAGCGCGAATTCCTTCGCGATTGGGGGACATTGGGCAACGACATCGGCGACCGGCAGCGCTATTTCCCCGAACTGGAAGCGACCGGCGACCTGGCAATCCGGGCGATCGACCAGCGCCCGACCCAGGGCGATATCGACCTGAACGCGGCCATCCTGATTGCCCTGCGATCGGCCGACCTGTCGATCGATATCGAGGCACCCTATTTCAATCCCACCGAGTGGCTTGCCGAGGAACTGTTGGCGACATCTGCCCGCGGCGTCGAGGTCCGCATCCTGGTCAATTCGGACGCTTCACTGAATGTCGAAGGGACCTTCCCGATGACGGCGTACTGGTTCGACGCGATGCTCGACGGCGGGGTCAGGATGTTCATGTGGGACCAGGGCGTCCATCGCACCATGCATTCCAAGGCCATCGTGGTCGACAGCAAGATGGCAATGGTCAGCACCCACAACCTCAACCTCCGCAGCCTGGTGTGGGACGCGGAGAATGGGGTGATCTTCACCGACCCCGAGGCCATCGACGCGGTTCGCGCCATGGTCGAAGCCGACTTTGCCCACGACTGGGTGATCGAAGTCGACCGCGCCTGGCTCGACGCCGTACCGCCCGAGGAACGGGCCTCGTGGGACGAGGGGCGTTTCTGGGCCTGGTTGTTCTGAGGCAAGGGGGCTTGCGACCGTTTACCGTGGTTGCCGTCCGCCGAAGGCGGACCTGCCCGCCATTGCTCAAACGCCCGTGGCGGCTGTCAGAACCACCGCATGCGTCGGAATAGAATTATCTGAATCGCCGCCAACACCCCCAGAATCCCACAGACGACGTTGCCCGGGCGACCGCTATGGCGCCTGCTCCTCCGGCTCTGGCTCGAGCTTCTTGATCTTGAACGACGCCACCTTCAGCTCGATCGAATGCGCCCTGCTGTCGGCCTCTTGTTCACTCGCGCCCTGAGGGCGCACGGCGCGTTCGATCCCGAATGACATCGACTCACCAGGTTGAAGTAACTGGATCTCGTTCAGCCACTTATTGACGGCGTCCATCAGCTTGCCGTCCTCGGAGTAGCACGACATATTGAGTTGGATCTGGGCAATCGGATGTTCCGACTGATTCTCGATAATACCGACAAACTTTTCCTTGTTCTGCCAGCTGCTCATCGCGCGCGTTACATCCCTGAGTACAATTTTCTCCTTCGTGTTGACAAACTCGACCAGGCGCTCTCGGTCGCCATCGGAGTGAAAAGCCTGTCTGAAACCACCGACGATATCCTCGGCAAAATGGGAGACGACAGCTTTCACCTTGCCGGGCTCGTCAGTCTGCGCTAGTTCGTCAGCGATTGCCTGCACCTCTTCGTAAGCCTGCCTGATCTCTTTGCGAGCGTGCGATCCTTTCCTGTCGAACACGGCGTCGAGCAGGAAGAAATACGTCAAGGCTACCAAGACAACGACGACCGGGTTCTTGGTCAGCTCCGTAAGCGTCATAGTCATTACTCCCTAAACACCACAGTACGTGGGACCCCATTTCCCGATCTACGGACCCCGCGATCAACATTATATCCATACGCGCGCCGGCAGCAAGACCAGAGCATGTCTTTCGTCGTGGGGCCGCCTTGGGCGCCATCCCGGCGCCTTCGGCTGTGGACCTTCCTTCCGCGTTTTGCCCGAAAGGCCGGGTTGGGGGGCAGGTTGCCGGCATGCAAGGGCGCGACAGTCTTCAGAACCACCGCATGTGTCGGAATAGAATGATCTGAATCGTCGCCAACACCCCCAAACCCACACAGACGATGAGGAACGACCAGTGATACTCGGCGCCGGGAATTCCCCCTACGTTGATGCCCAACAGTCCCGTCAGCAAACCCAACGGCAGGAACACCGCCGCCACCAGTGACAGCACGTACATGTTCTTGTTCATCTGTTCACTGAGTCGGCTCGTCAGTTCCTCGTGCGTGACGGCGGCGTGCTCGCGGACGGCGTCGAGGTCCTCGGCGTAGCGCATCACGCGATCGGCGATCTCACGCAATTGCGCCCGAAGCGACGGCGTGAGCCACGATACCTGTTCGCTCTGCAAGCGCGACATCACATCGCGCTGCGGGCCGATGTGTCGGCGAAGTCCGATCGCCTGTCGGCGCAGGTCGGACAGGGCGCTTCGCAGCTCGTGACTCTGCGCGGTGACGACCTTCTCCTCGAGATCGTCAGCCTGGTCCTCGATGTCGGCGATGACCGCGCCCATTCGGTCCATGAGCCGGTCGGCGATGCGGACAAGAAAGTCGCCGGGGCTCGTCGGTCCGGTACCAACAACCAACTGTTTGCGCAGGTCGTCGGCGGCCATGACCCGGTAGCGTCGCAGCGAAATGACGCGCTCGGCGTCGATCCACATGCGGATCGACACCATATCCTCCGGATCGGCGCCGGGGTTGAGGTTGACGCCGCGGAGAATCACCAGCAGCCCTTCGTTGATCGGCAAGCTGCGAGGGCGCGTCTCCTCCTGCAACAATGCCTCACAGACCAAGGGGTCGAGGTGAGCCTGCGATTGCAGCCACTTCTGACTGGTCCGAACTGTGCGATCCAGATGTACCCAGATCGCTCCGTCGCCCGGCTTCCAGGAGCGCACCTCGTCCCATCCTATCTGACGACCGCCTCCATGGCCGTCGAGAACGAACGCGTGGATCAAGCCGTGCTGCTGCTTCATGATCCTGCTCCCTGTATATCCATGCGACAATCGGCCGCCGAACGGCGCCGTGGATTGTACCCGGAATCACTTGCGCAGACAGGGCCCGATCTGTCGACTCCGCGTGCCGCCGCCTATAGCGGACAGGGGATACTGGTAAACGGCCGATCCATCGACCGATTCGCCGGTCGCGGCTACGAGCCGAATCGCTCGCGGACGTGACGCGTGGTCTCGTCGCACATCTTCTTGGACCATTCGTCGGCGTTGGGGTCGGTCTGAAGCAGCAGGCACGGATCCTCGATAATGCCCTGCCACGTGTGGTCGACCAGCTTGCGGGCGCTCATCAACTGCACGACGGCGTTGGCAATCCGACATTTGCGGATAAAGCCTTGGCCTTCCAGGTAGCGCTCGACCTTGGAGTCCATGCGATAGAAGTCGCGCGGGCCGCCGGGGCTCTTGGTGACCGTGACCTTCCTGGGCTTACCGTCAGGACCTTTGACCAGGGCCTCAGCCTCCATCATGTACGGCAGGTCCATCCAGTCCTCGACGGCGTGAAGCATGGTGCACGTTCGCATGTACGTGCCGAAAAAGCAGATATAGCCGTCCCAATCATAAAGCCGGCGGTACGGCCCGCGCATGTCGAAGGTGCTGCCGTCGGCCGGCGCCGCGACGAACTCGGCCGCCCGGTTCCCCAGCGCCGTCAGACTGTGAGTCGGATGGTTGCTACGCTGGGTCCCGGGCCGCTTGCGGAACACCTCGGTAATGCTGCCCACACGGGATGGTGTCGTGGCTGGATCAAAGGCGTACTGGCGGGGCCCCTTGCCGTCGGCGAAGGTAGCGCTGAGCGTCGGCACAACCGCCAAGCCTTCCGGGCCGACGGCTTCTAGAAAGCCGTCGATGACCACGTCGGCCCCGCAGTTGGGAAGCTTCACCAACTCTCGCGGTGGCGCAAGGCTCTTGAGATCGCTGTGGAATAGAACCACGTCACCTTTCGATAACCCCAGTTTACACAAGCCTTTAGCTACTTCTTGAGCTGTAATGGCCCCACTATTTCCGCCCATATTGAAAGCTCCCTACTGCGACCCGTCCGACCAAAGCCGGAAAGAACGGATTGAATACCCCTAGAAGGCCTATGTCAAGTCGTCCTAGGATAACTATTTTCCCGCAGTGCCACCTCCGCGGCACGGGCCGACAGGCCGGGCGCGCGGAACGAAGCCACGGACGGACTCGGCGTGTTGACGCCTGGCCCGTCAGGTCGAAGCCGCCTCGACCGGATGGGCGGCGTACCAGGCGGCGACCTTGCGGACGGCGGCGATCATGTCGTCCACGTCCCGATCGGTGAAGAACTCGTTGACCGGCAGGTGAATGAAGCAGGTCTGCATCATCGCGGTGTTGGGGTAGTCGGCCAGGTCGTAGTGGTAGCTCTCGCCGTGTGGCCCGCCCTCGAAGGGGAAGTGCGTGCCGCGATAGGCGTTTCGCTGGGTGAACAGCTCGTGCTCGAGCAGGCTGAAGTAGCCCAGGTACGACGAACCAACGCCCTCAGCCGCGAGCGCGTCGGCGAACTGCTGCGGGCTTACACCCGCCGCTTCCTGCTCGACCGTCAGGCCGGTGAACCAGTAGGTGCCGTACCCGTTGGGGGTGATCTCGTGTGGGTAAATGCCGGGCAGTCCGGCGATGCCCTTCCCGAACCGGTCGCCGAGCTCATGTCGGCGGGCGGTGATGTGTTCGACCTTGTCGAGCTGGGCGAGGGCGACGGCCGACTGAAGCTCGGTGATGCGGTAGTTGGGGGCCAGCGTCCACACGCGCCGCAGTTGGCGGTTCTGACCGGCCGCCAGGCGGTCGTAGCACTTGTCGGCGAAGTCGTGGGCCAGCTCGTACAGCTTCCTGTCGTTGGTAACCACCACGCCGCCATCGCCGCAGTTTATGTGTTTGTAGTGGTTCAGCGAGAAGCATCCCAGGTGGCCGAACGAACCGACCATGCGGCCCTTAAACTTGCACCCGTAGGCCTGGGCGCAGTCCTCG
>Ga0272441_10004816_pt1 | contig 23981 bp, 12 predicted proteins | sample SSMProp6N_FD_193582 | JGI IMG/M metagenome (GOLD analysis project Ga0272441, IMG submission 193582) | Marine sediment archaeal communities from Little Sippewissett salt marsh, Falmouth, MA, United States - SSM-Prop-6N | ecosystem: Environmental > Aquatic > Marine > Wetlands > Sediment ...
TTCCGGGGATGTTGTTGGACCTTCTTCAGCCACAGACAACGCTGTTGCCCGGTTTGATACTACCACCGGGAAGCTCATCCAGGACTCAGTCTTCCTGGTGGATGATAGTGGAAATGTTACGGGCGCCGGCACATACAATGGTGAGACGGTAGCGAACCTGATTCACGACAACGTGGCAGGGGAGATCACAGCTGTCACTGAAAAGGCTACCCCCGTTTCAGCAGACGTTCTTCTGATCGAGGACTCGGCTGATTCGAACAACAAGAAGAGAGTCCAGATTGGGAACCTCCCCACAGGATCAGATCCGGACGCCATCCATGACAATGTTGCCTCTGAGATCTCAGCCGTTACAGAGAAGGCCACTCCAGTCTCGGCAGATTTGATCCTGATCGAGGACTCGGCAGATTCAAACAACAAGAAGAGAGTCCAGATCGGAAACCTCCCCTATTCTTCAGGGGACGTGGTAGGTCCCGCTTCTGCTACGGACAACGCTGTTGCTCGTTTTGACACCACAACAGGGAAGCTGATTCAGGACTCCGTTTTCCTGATCGACGATAGTGGAAATGTCACTGGTGCAGGGACCTACAACGGAGAAACTGTTGCCAATCTGATTCATGACAATGTAGCGGGAGAGATCGCAACCGTTACAGAGAAGGCAACTCCTATCAGTGCTGACGTTCTCCTCATTGAGGACTCAGCCGATTCGAACAACAAGAAGAGGGTTCAGATCGGAAACCTCCCCACGGGAGGGGCTGGTTCTGATACCACTGCCATCCATGATGACACAGCGGGAGAGATCGCAGCTGTCACGGAGAAGGCTACTCCAGTCTCGGCAGATTTGATCCTCATTGAGGACTCAGCTGATTCGAACAACAAGAAGAGAGTTCAGATCGGAAACCTTCCTGGAGGTGGCTCAGGAGACGTAGTTGGCCCAGCTAGCGCTACAGACAATGCCGTAGCCAGGTTCGACACCACAACAGGGAAACTCATTCAGGACTCAGTTTTCCTCGTTGACGACAGTGGAAATGTCACGGGTGCGGGCACATACAACGGAGAGACTGTTGCCAATCTGATTCACGACAATGTGGCAGGAGAGATCTCAGCTGTTACTCTGAAGGCCACTCCTGTCAGTGCTGATGTTATCCTGATCGAAGACTCAGCCGATTCGAACAACAAGAAAAGGATCACGGTTGGAAGTCTCCCGAGCTCTTCTGGGGATGTCGTAGGCCCAGCTTCTGCCACCGACAACGCTGTAGCAAGGTTCGACACCACAACAGGGAAGCTGATTCAGGACTCAGTCTTCTTGGTTGACGACAGTGGAAACGTTACGGGCGCCGGTACCTACAACGGGGAAACGGTTGCCAATCTGATTCATGACAATGTAGCAGGGGAAATCTCGGCTGTTACAGAGAAGGCAACTCCTGTCAGTGCTGACGTTCTTCTGATTGAGGACTCGGCAGACTCAAACAACAAGAAGAGGGTCCAGGTTGGAAACCTTCCTACAGGAGGGGCTGGTTCTGACACTACAGCCATCCATGATGACACTGCTGGAGAGATCTCAGCCATCACGGAGAAGGCAACTCCGGTCTCGGCCGATCTAATTCTGATTGAGGATTCAGCTGATTCGAACAACAAGAAGAGAGTCCAGGTTGGAAACCTCCCCTCTTCCTCTGGGGACGTTGTAGGACCTGCCAGTGCTACGGACAACGCAGTAGCCAGATTCGACACAACCACAGGGAAGCTCATCCAAGATTCAGTCTTCCTCGTTGACGACAGCGGGAACGTTACCGGGGCGGGAACCTACAACGGAGAAACAGTAGCGAACCTGATCCATGACAACGTGGCGGGAGAGATCACGGCTGTCACTCTGAAAGCTACCCCGGTCAGTGCCGACGTTCTTCTGATTGAAGACTCCGCAGACTCCAACAACAAGAAGAGGATCACGGTTGGGAGTCTACCGAGCTCTTCCGGGGATGTAGTTGGACCCTCTTCAGCCACAGACAATGCAGTGGCTAGGTTCGACACAACCACTGGAAAACTCATTCAGGACTCTGTTTTCCTGGTTGACGATAGTGGAAATGTCACAGGTGCAGGGACCTACAATGGAGAGACCGTTGCCAATCTAATTCACGACAACGTGGCCTCCGAGATCTCAGCCATTACTGAGAAGGCTACTCCAGTCTCGGCAGACCTTCTCTTGATTGAGGATTCTGCGGACTCGAACAACAAGAAGAGAGTCCAGGTTGGGAACCTCCCAGGTGGTGGCTCAGGAGATGTTGTAGGGCCGGCTTCGGCCACGGACAATGCCGTAGCCAGGTTCGACACCACAACAGGGAAACTGATTCAGGACTCTGTCTTCTTGGTTGACGACAGTGGAAATGTCACTGGGGCGGGCACCTACAATGGTGAAACAGTCGCCAACTTGATCCATGACAATGTGGCCGGAGAGATCACAGCTGTCACAGAGAAGGCTACGCCGGTCTCAGCTGACGTTCTCCTGATCGAGGATTCAGCCGATTCCAACAACAAGAAGAGGGTTCAGGTTGGCAACCTTCCGGGCGGGGGTGCTGGTTCTGATACCACTGCCATTCATGATGACACGGCAGCTGAGATCTCTGCCATTACAGAGAAAGCAACGCCGGTCAGTGCTGACCTTCTATTGATCGAAGACTCAGCTGATTCGAACAACAAGAAGAGGGTTCAAGTTGGGAACCTCCCCTCGGGAGGCAGTACTGTAACCTTCATCAGTCCTTCTCAAATCACTTCCGATCAGAACAACTACGCTCCGACAGACTGGAGTACGGCGAATGCCGTAAGGTTGAGCTCCGATGCTTCTCGTAACATCACGGGGTTGAATGGGTCTGCTAGTGTGGTCAAGAAGATTCTGATTAACGTGGGGTCCTACAACATTGTTTTGCAGCATGAGAACAGTAGTTCTACGGCTGCCAATCGGCTCATCGTGTCTGGAGGGTCTGACTTGACAGTACAACCAAATGATGCTGTGACTGTGCTATACGACCCTGTAACGACCCGTTGGAGGGTTGTCTAATGACTTTTTTGCTGAAGCAGTTGTCTGGGGGCGGGGCTGGCTCGATTCTGACTCAAGTTTCAGTTCCAGGTTTTAATGGGGAGGCTTCCAGCACGTATACTACATGGGGGGTTATAGGATCATTTGCTCTAGATCCTTCCGACTTTCCAGGAACCTACACGTTTGAGTCGGTGCTTGAAGTGACGGATACCTACACTGCAGAGGTTCGGTTGTATGATGTGACCGCTGCAGCCGCTGTATCTGGATCTACTCTGAGTTCCACGTCCGATACTCCTGAGATAGTTTCTGCTTCGATCACTCCTGCCAGTGGGGCCCGTGTTTACGAGGTGCAGCTGAGAGTAACCGCTACAGGAGGAACAGCTGTCTGCAAGTTCGCTACGCTGAGGGTGGGACAGTTTGCGAGCCTTACGATCTCTCCCTCTCAGATCACAGCAAACCAGAACAACTACTCACCGACTGACTGGAGCACAGCGACACACGTTCGGTTGAATACGGACGCTTCGAGGGATATCACCGGGTTCAGTGCCACAGCAGACATGCTGCTGAAGGTGATCATAAACGTGGGGTCGAACGACCTTGTATTGAAACACGAGGACTCTAATTCGGATGCAGCGAACCGAATTCTGGTTCCGAGTGCTGCTGACCTCACTCTTGAAGCCGGAGATGCGGTGAACCTGTACTACGATCCCACCTCTTCGAGATGGAGGTGTGTCTGATGACCTTCATTCAAGCAGCGGTATTTGGAGCTGTAGCACCTAAGCGGGTCGCCACTGACTCGAATGATGTTGCAGTGTGGACTCTAAACGAATCGGCCGCTCCATTTGCCAACTCTGGTAGCGGATCAGCCACCTCTTTGACGGTTCTGTATGGAAGCAGCAGTTTGGAGGCTGATGTAGGTGCGGATGACAGGGGTGAGTTTGATTCGGCAATAGCTATGGTCGCGTCTCTGGGTCCGAGGTTATCAACCAGTACGGCTGTTCCCGAACCTACCAGTACCATTACAGTGAGCTTTTGGGTTTGGGTCTGGGACTGGTCAGCGTCAGGATGGGGGCGTACTGTCTACAAGATGGCGAATCCCGGAGCGTGGGCGTCTCCATTCGTAGTACTGGCCCCGTTGGAGTTCAGTTCGACCGGTGACGGTTCCGGGGCGGCCAGGATCCTGACTGTAGGGGGCACGGGATCGAATGTAGTAACGATCTCAGCAGGAGCCATCTCCAAGTACGCTTGGCATCACGTAGGACTCACGTACAACGGTAGTATCATGCGCCTGTACATAGACGGATCTGAGTACGACACCGCAAGTACAGGGACAGGGAATATTGACTGGGACGACAACGGGGAATGGGTGATTGGAAGCCCACCGGGGCTGAATTCAGAGCACATCTACGGGATGATCGATGATGTTCGGATAGCGGATGTGGTCAGGGACGCAACGTGGTTCGCTGACGTGTGGACGAAGGGGCACCCGGGTGGGTGAGGTAGGATAGAGAGACTACAGGAGAAATTATGACAATCGTAACTACAGGTGCAGGAATCACCACCGACGTTGCTCACGAGGGCCCCTCGTTGATGTTCGAGCTAGTCGATCTTCTACGGACCAGTACCAATTGGACCGTTGATGGTTCGGGGAATGGAACCAGTGGGGGGATGGGTAGTGACTACATCACGACGGCGGCAGATCTAGAAAATTCTGGTGCTTGGGTGTGCATGGGGTGTCCGGGAAGCGGTCCTCAGATCTTGTTTTCTCGCTACACCGCCACGGATACCCAGTGGAGAGTGGCGGTTGCTCCGGATGCGGATTACACGGGAGGCGGTGCTTCTACCATTCCGACAGCGACCTCCGAGGCACTGTTCTTCCAGACGACTATGGTCGGTACAAGTTCTACCAGGTTGCACATTACCGCAGAAGATGGATCAACAGTAGCAACAGCTGGATGGTCCTTGTATGCTCACGCGGAGGGAACTCCTGGCACCGCAAAAGCTGGGCTTGCTTTTTGTCCTACGGTGTACTCATTCGCTGAGGATACGGACCCGTGGATATTGTATATTGGGTCTTACACTGGAGGACATGATCAGGGCTCGTGGAACGAGACTACTACATCTACTACCCAAGGAGGTGCTCGTGGAATTGCTACGGATTCCTCAATGCAGACTGTACCGGCGGCTCTCCTCCAACACGAAACTGTCATCGCTGCTCCGAACAACAGCCCCAGTTCTCCAACCTCGCAAGATCTGGCACTACCTATGATGCATATACGGGCACCCTCTCTTGGGACGGGCTGTTGGAAGGGGGCCAATACCTTCGCTTACTGGAATGGGACTACGAGAGCTCCTTTGGAGACTTACGCATCGAAAACACGTGTCTCGTTCGGAGATGTCAACTTCCCGTGGGACGGGACCAGCACCCCTGCGGCTAGCTAATGGCTGACTGGACTCAGAGAATCCCGCTAGCTGCATCAGACGTCTCTATGGAGCGTCTAACTAGGGATGGCCATGGTGGTTGGGTGGTAGCGTTCGGGGGTTCCGCTATCACCGTTTACTACAAGATGCGAGCCCTGGACGATACACAGAGCTACTACGTGACATGGGTAGTGTCTAATGAACCAGATCCCCTAGGGACCTACGCTCCTGAGGAAATTTATGCAGGGTCTGCAGTAGCTGCGGCAAGATGGACGGACCCTCCAACAGGTTAGTGAACTGTTTCTGATTCGGGTAATAGGTTGTAACAGGTAATGTCTGGAGGCGGATACGGTGGTGGTGCATGGGGCGGGGCCCCGTACGGATACGGTTCCGTAATAGGGGGCTCTGCAGATGTACCCCTATCGGAATCCCTTTCCATAGCGGAAGGATTGTCCGTCAGTATCGGATTGCTGAAAGTCGAGATCACCGGAGGCCGCTACATCACAGCTACTCCAGTCACCGAGCTCCGATTTCACAAGATCCGAGACTTTCAGCGCTACAGTCTCTTTACGGTGGTCGAAGGGAGCACAGTTCTTCCTCGAATCCTGAGCATCGATCCCGTTTATACAATCTTAGAGTCAGGCTCAGGAGGAGCAGTCGTAAACACGGGGAGCTCCTATTCCACCCGAGCTCTTCAGGTTGATGGCCCTATTGCTGCCAATGACTACTACAAGTACATCGAGATCGAAAACGGTCCCAACACTGGTCGCTACCAGATCTTGTCAGTACTGGTTCCTGGAAACCCTGGGACAGTCCTCTTAGATCGTGAACTTGTTCTGAGAGATGCCTACAGTGGCGCTCTTTCTTGGAAGTTGACTACAGCGGTTCAAGCCATCGAAATGGAGGTTACCAAGGTCACGAACAACGTAGAGTATCAACTGGAAGTCAACCACCTCTGGACCGATTCAGGGTTGGTGTTCAGCGCTTCGGGCAAGTTCGAGACAGCCGCTGCTCCCAAGCCACAAGTGGCCTCAGCAAGCGCTTTGGAGGATGGGGTTGTCCTGGTGACCTTCAACGAGCCTATGCGCTCAGAAAACGACCTCGTTGACCCTGCGGACTATGAGATCACTGGGCCCACAACGGTTCGGGTAAAGCGGGCATGGACCCTGACTGACACAAAGGTGGCCCTGGACACCGTGGGGTTGGACGCTGGAAGCTACACTCTGGAGGTAAACACTTCAGGAACGCCAAAGGACATTGCTGGAAATCCTCTGGACCCGATCTTCAATCAGGCAATTTTCACAGCCTCAGCGTCCCTTGCCGTTCGTAGCATCTTCACAAACAAGGGACCTATTACCAAGCCGATCGAGACATTGGACTCTGGTACCTCCGCCGTTCTGGAGAGCTCCAATGAGGTGACCCTTCCTGGGGCGTCCCTTACCAGTAGCCACGTGGGTAAGGAAGTGGTTCTTTCAGGAGGCTCCCTGAATGAAGGCACCTTTTATGTCGTCTCTGTCATCTCTAGCACCCAAGCCAAGCTGAAGGCTTGTTTCAACCTGCCGGACCCTGCCAGCGGAAGCATCGACTGGGCTCTCATCGACTCTCACCACGGGGAGATAGCCGACGACCCGGCAGACGTTACAGTACGAGTCAACAGCGTTCCCGTTACCCCTGAGGCAGTGATTGGCTTGCTGGGTCAGATAGTGCTCAATGCCGCCCCGAGCTCTACTGATCCTGTCGAGGTGGACTACTCCCATATCTGCAATCCTACGGTAGAGATTCGTAGACTTAATTCCAAGGAGTTTCGTCTCAACGCTTGGAACCGGAACGTGGGCGGAGTTTCCTATGCCAACCACAACTACCGTTACAACAACGTGTTGGTCACTCCTTCGGACTACGACCCTGACAACATGCTGGATACTGTCGATCAGCCGTTGCAGAGGGAGATCCACTATCGGGCTTATGAGCGTGCCTACACTCCGGTTCTGAATGATCCGAATCTGTTGGTGCTCAACGCTCCCATCCATCGCATCGCATACCCGGAGGCTTCTCGTAGTCTCTCAGAGGTATTCGTTCGGTACGAGGCTCTGTTTGTTCCCGACGATCCGAACCTTACCTACCCTTGGGAGAAACATGGGACAGGTACCGGATCGATCTTTGCTGGGGTCTTGACTGTCGATGATGATTCTGGAGGGGAGTTCCCCACGGGGCAGCCTCTCTTCTGGACCCGTGAAGTAGACCTCACCTACCCTCTTGTCTTCGCCTCTTCTTGGAGATTCTATCTGGAGACTGTGACGGAAGCCGAAGGGGTCTTCACAGGGGTGGCTTCTGGTTTCTCTGACGACAAGGTATCCGTCATCGTGGGTTTCCTCGAAGACGGCGGGGTCAAGAAGGTGGGCCTCTTCAAGAGGGGAGCCGTGGATCCAGGAGACCTCACGTCCTGGACCGGTGGCTTGGATTCTCTAGGGGTTCCCACAGGCCAGCCCGTGGAATTCGACTGGTCTATCCTTCACAGCTATCGTCTGTTCCGAGATCTGAATGGGACGGTCAAGCTCTACGTGGATGGGGAGATCGTCGAGTCCCTGAGCTTGACAGCGGATGAGCTACCTTTCTTGGAGGAGATCCCCTCTCCCTTTGAGGAACTGCAAGGGGTCTTCTTTGGTTCTGTTTCTCGACCTGCTAGAAGCGTATCCAAGTGGGACTTCGTCAGTTATCTAGTCTCTCCGACCAATCCTCAGCAGACGGCCCCCTCGTCTTTCGTCAGCTATGAAGCCAACCAGCTTCCAGAAGAAGCCAGTCGTCCTTGGACTCCTGTTGGCTATCACGGAACGGGAACCATCCTCTCGACTGAGTATCTCTTGCTGGAGGCCACGAGTGCTACAGATGCTGCCTCAGCTACCGAAGCTGGCTTGGTAGGAGGAGATTTCCGGGGCTACTTGAGAATGGAGCCGTTGTTGACTCAGGCTTCTGAGTTCACACTGGATGCTCAACTTTCTCTGCTCACCCTCACGCATGGGGTGGACCCTGACGGACTCATGATGTCGGTGGACGATGGGTCCCGAATCATGCAACTGGCCTTCCTCTCTGACGTGGAGTCTCCTCGAAAGAGTTACGGAGGAAACGCTCTACCAGGAGATTTCTCTCCCTACGTTTGGTCTTCTATGGGAAGTCAGACAGCGGAGATGATTGGCAGGGATCTTCGGATCACAGACGCCTCTACTACGGACGGTCTCGTCTACTACATTGAAGATACAGCTCCTTCTGTCTCTGTCGATCGAGTGGTAGCCGAAACCTTGGACTACATCCTGGAGGCTCGTTTCAAGGTCCAGTCCTACACAGTCGATGGGAGTGGCTTTGCTGGGGCCTTTGCGCAGGTCTACGACAGCAAACGAGCCGTGGGGATCATGCTCACGGAAGTCTCTGGTACCAAGTACGTCTCGCTTCATGCGGATGGTGTGGAAATCCCTTCCGCTCAATGGGCTTTCGATTGGGGAGACGGGGCCTATCATACCTACCGGTTGCGAAAGTCCTACTCCGGAGACTTGGTCACACTGTTGGTGGACGGAATTCTAGTGGGGACAGTCCCCTACTCCTCTTTCGTCTCTCCTGGAACGGATCCTGTGGGTCTCATCAGTTGGGGGTCGTCTACCCCAGCCAGTTCGGCTTCGGAGTCGGTAGTGGATTGGGCCTATTGCAACGCCTGGAGGGTCTTGGCTTCCCAGAAGCGTTATGTTGGCCTCTGGAAGGGCCCCAGGACGGGGACCCTGGCAGACTACACTCTGCCTTTGAAAGCCTCTGGGAAAGGCGCTCAGGCGCTCACAAATAGGGTTCAGGACACCTCGGTAAACTTCCTGACTCTAGGTGTAGTGGCGGGCGACTACTTGATCGTGGACAGTGGGCCGAATCAAGGGGTCTACCAGATCCAGACAGTTTTCGCTAACTACGTAGAGTTCGCCTCTTCTTTGCCTTTGATCCCCTCTGAGGTGGACTACCGAATCCCTGACGAGACGGATTGGAGTGTCGAGCACAAGTACCGCCTCTACAAAGATTCCACAGGCCAGATTACGGTCTTATTGGACTCTGCTACTGTTCCCCTGTTTCAAGCAGATTACGGTCCTCTTGCGTTGCCTTCGAGCACAGAGGGTCTCGTTCATTCGGTCTCTGGGGGCCTTCCTTCGGTGGTCTTTGGCTCCTTCAGTTCCGAGCATCTGGAACAATCTCTGTGGGACTTCGTTCGTTATGGGATCACACTCGCTCCGACAGAGCAGAGGATTGCTCCGCACCACATGGTTCTCAACCAGTGGAACGTCATGGAGAGCCCTGAGGTTCTTCGCACAACCCTTCCCCATGACCTGACTGATTTCAAGAGCAGCTCCACGGGCATTGTCCCCAAGAAGGACCCAGACTTCTTGAAGGATCCTGGGTTGACGGCGTTCACGTTGCTCAACGAGGACACCCCACCTGTTCCACTGACCCAGACATACGACACGCAGGCTCCTTACCCTACACAGGAGTACGTTTCTGCTCTGAACCGTCCCGAAGATGTGCTCAACAACGACGGGGACTTCACTTTGAACGATGGGCACATCCGGTTCAAGTTGGTGGTTCCAGACGACATCCTCTACAACAGCCTGGATCTCATTGAGCAGACCACGGGGACAGAGTCCCTAATCAAGCCCTTCTGTGACAACTGCTCGCCGAACATCAGTGGCTTGAAGTACCAAGAAACGGTTTGCTTGGAATACACGGGGGATACTCTCCCGGAGAATGATTCAGCGGCTCCTACGCCTTGGACTCTTGTCAGTGACAATCCCAGTCAGGTCAGTGCGTCTGCCTCAGGAGGAATTCTGACCTACGGTACAGGAGTTTTGGGGACCAAGACAGTCTACCGAAATGACACTCCGTTGCCGGATGCTCCAGGGCTTCAGTCTGAGGCGACCTTCAGAATTCGTTTGAAGGACGATGGTACGCTGGGAACGGGGGATTCTCAGGTACGATTCGGCATTTCGGCCCCTGGGCTGACGGTGGCTTTGGCCTTCGTGACTGAGAGCACTGGTTTGAGGCGGGTGGTGGTCTTTGACCTGAATTCAGGCTTGCCCGTGGGAGCCACCACTTTCGATTTTCTTGACGGGGCCTACCACACGTACCGCATCGTTCGAGATCCATCTAGGGCTGAAGTCCGCATCTTCATTGATAGTTAGGCGTAAGTAGAACGCCAACTGAAGCGGGAGTCCGTAGATGGCTGCTGTTGCGCTGATCAAATTTACTCAGGGGGCTACCGTCGGAAACGATGGCGAAGCACTTATCGTCAACGGCGGAGCTACGGTTACCATCGAGAATTCAAGCAACACGGATGTAGTTGCTTGGACCATTGACCTGGTGGAAGCTCCACCTGGAAGCATTCTGCATACCGACCCGGGGACTTGGACGAATCTAGGGGCGGCCAGTGACAACACTCCTGTTGCCAATTTCCTACCTGATGCCGCAGTGCCTGGTACTTACCGGATTCGGCTAGAGGTCGAGGATGCTTTGGGGGTAACGAATGTGGACATTCGGAATGTCTGCGTTCTGACGGACAACCGTTCCATAGTCTTGTCTCCGTACATGGAGCTGCCTCAGCCTCTACCGTTGACGGATCCGTTCAGTCCCCAACCAGACCAAAAGCCCGACGAGTTGAACTTCGGAGGTCAGAAGCTTGGATGGTGTGGAGGAGCTGGGGGCACTCCTGTCTTCATGAACGATGCCCTGTTGGATTTCGACAAGATGCCTCCGGTAACGGGGCTTTCAGCGAATGACACTGTTCGTTGGGATGGATCCAAATGGGTCTCTACGTCTGCTATTCAGACGGACGATGCAACAGTTACTCTACAACCAGCCACTGGAGACATCACTCACAAGGTGGCCACGGGGCAGGCCCATGTATTCCAGGTCAACTCCGTAGAAGTCTCTCGGTTTGATGTTTCTAGTGACGATCCTCGCCTGTTATTTCCGTTCATTTCAGGACAAGACGCTCGTATCAAGCTGGCCAATCGGACTACTGATGGGGCCGGACAGACTCTCTACATCGAAGGACAAGACGCTCAGGGTACAAACCAGGACGGCGGGAATGTCGTAGTCAATCTTGGAGCACCTACTGGCAGTGGTGCTCATGGCTCCATGGTGTGGAGTAGTGGCGGCACAGACTTTCTGTCGGTACAACTGACTAGTTCGGACGTCGTCTTGAAAGGGGTGGGGCCGTTTGCCAGCACGGGTCTCAAGATCGTAGCCCCTGACACGAGTTTTATCATTGGAACTGCTCTCACGTTGCAGGGGGGTCCTGCAACAGGCATGGCAGGAGATGCGGGAGAGGCTCGTCTGTTTGGAGGAGACGCTGGCACGGATGCGAACGGAGGTAACGCCATTGTGGCGGGGGCTGACAGTGGCACTTCTTCAGGCGATCCAGGAGACGCTTTTCTAGAGGGAGGTTCTGCTGCCAGAACTAACTGTCCTGGTGGGCATGCTTATGTGCGTGCAGGTGGTGGCGATGGGACCGAGGCGGGAGGGGATGTCTACATCGTATCAGGTCTAGGGGGCGCTACTGGGGATGCTGGCAATGTTTATGTCAATCTGAGAGAGGCTATTGGCGCAGGAGCTGATGGCAAGATCTTTTTGCAGCATGATGGGGATACTATCCTAGAAGTTCAACTGGGACCCTATCAGGCGCTTTTCCAAGGGTTGTTCAGTCTGGATTTGATCGCTGGAACACCTGCTATTGCAGACTATGACGGAGCTACGATAACGGTCAAAGGAGGGACAGGTAGTGAAACAACAGGCTACGGAGGCCGTGCTTGGTTGTTAGGAGGGGATGCCGCTACCGAAGGATCAAGAGGAGGATCTGCCGTCGTTGAAGGGGGCGTCAGCGGATCAGTTTCTGGAGATGGTGGAAACGCTTATGTTGAGGGTGGATCGGTTCACAGCAGCCGAACCAACGGAAACGGTGGGGATGTCTACATAAGAGGGGCTTTTGCCAAAGGGACGGGAGAGGGCGGAAGTGTTTTCTTTCAGTCCGGGTTGTCTCCTTCAGGCAAGCCTGGCAGCATCGACCTCTATGTTTACAAGAGCAATGGGGGTTCCAATTACGGGACCATCAACTTCCGAACGGGGTCTACCAACCCTCCCAACAACCTTTGCATGGTTCTTGGAGACAGTGCCCGAGACACTTGGTATTCTGCTTCCGATGGTTGGTACCTGGCCTACGACAGTACTCTAGGAGAAGCTGAGTGGAGAGTGCTTCCCGTACCAAGCACAGCTCCCCTCACTCTACCGGCAATCTCGAACCCTGGAACGCCTTCCTCCGGGAACTACTACATCTGGGTAGACACGTCGGACAACAAGCTGAAAGCAACGGCTGACACAGGCAATGTCACGGAGCTAGCGTTGCCGTCTTGAGTGAAAGGTGATCGATGGCTACTGGTGGATGGGGTAGAGGTGCTGGTCGAGACTGGGGTACTGGGGGTAGTATTGCTGAGTCTGGAGGCCCTCTCACTGAGTACCTGACCGTCGGGGAGTCTCTTGATGTCGATCTGCCTTTCGTTCTTGACGGGGCAGTAGCTCCTAGCTCGTTCAGGGTCGAAGCAACCTTTTCCTATGCCGTCGATCCCACAGAGGGACTCAATCCTTCCAACTACAGTATTCCTGGCCTGACAGTTTTAGGTGTTGCGGCTCATCTGACAGACCCTGCCACAGTGGTTTTGACTACGAGTGAGCAGCTCTCGATTATCTACACTCTGACGGTCACTCCGGTAGTGGTGGAGAGTACAGCAGGGGACCCTTTGGTCTCGGGTCAGAACACCGCAGCCTTCACTGGATACGGTATCGCTCCTTCATTTCAACCAGCTGCTATGGCTACTCGGAAGGTGGAGATCATCTTCTCAGAGCCTATGCTGGAAAATGCGGATTTGATTTCCCCAGCCAACTACACCGTCAAGAGTGTGTCTGGGGCCACCATTCCCATCAGTTCTGTAGTCGAATCGGGGCCCAGTCCCATTCAGAGAGTCACTCTCACCTTGGGAGCAGACCTGCAGCCCAACAACCACTATGCTGCTACGGTCGATGCCGCTATCAAGTCTGCTGCCTGGGGAGTAAGCGTCTATCCAAATACCGTTCTCTTTTCGTGGATTCCGGGGACTTCTCAAATCAGCATCGGGATGTCTCGTTTCTCAGGAGAGGTTTCGGGAGGTTTGCTGGGTCAGCCCCTGGGCCAAATATACTTCTCCCCGGCCCTGGAGACAGCCATTGCTAACTCTTCTGTCGAGGTGGACGAGGTTTCTCTCTGTACTCGGGCGTGGGACCAATACACGTTTCCAGAGCTGCCGGACCCCCCTATTCTCTACACCTTCAGTGTAGGGGAAACTTCGGTCATCGGAAATGTCCTCTGGGCCCCCGCAGAACGGCTTGGGTTGGCCCAGGTCATCCTGCATGACTTGCGTCAGGAAACGATGCCAGCGGCCGTTGACGGGCCTGCAGACGCCACTTTGGTTGAGACCATTGACATCACCCGGGCCAGCTTTCTAAACGATGTGAGGTGGAAGCTTTACGACGGAGGCGGAGCCACGGTTTTTTCGACGGCTGACAATCTGACGCCAATCGGCCCGGGGCCCACTACGAACATCAACCTACAGCCGTAGGGTATTTCCACTTATGTAGCGGCTATCGTGAACAGGAGATGAGTATGAAGAGTTGGGATGTCCTAAGGGCCGCTAAAGCCGCCTTTTGTGCCGCCCTGAAAAATCGGTTCGAGGAGCCTACCGGAATCAAGCTTAGGGGAGACGTTTTCCTCAAGCTGAGAAACGGCAATACTGGGGCCCTGGAGTACGAATGGGAGAAGCACAATCTGGTAGTGTTGGATGCGTCAATCCTGATTGCCAGACTGGTAAAGGACAGTTTGGAACCCCCACATGGGGCTTTCGTGCTGGCTGTGGGTACTGGGGACACTGGTTGGGACCCGATGGCCCCCCCGGCTCCCACCGATACCCAAAGGGCACTTTATGCCGAGCTGACTCGCAAAACCTTTTCGGACACTCAGTTCGTGACGACGGGAGGGTCTCCTGTCAGCTACCCGACCAAGACGGTAGATTTCACTACCGTCTACACGGAGAGTGAGGCTGTTGGTCCGTTGGTGGAAATGGGGCTCGTTGGGGGCAACATCAGCACCAACATGTCGGTCAAAAATCCCTACAGTCCTCCCAACGGGACGTATGACGATACTGTAGACCTGACCAATTACGAGACCTTGATCAACTACCTGACCTTTCCAGTGGTCAACAAGCCTGCCACAAGCACGCTAGAGATCGTCTGGCGGCTGACGTTCTGAGGTTTTTGGAGTAGACGATGGCAAAAGACTACGGAGCAGGAGTCAGCGGCTACCTGGAACCTGATGGGCGTAACTGGGAAACCACAGTCTATCAGGCGGCCAAACCCGTTCTGGACAAGGAGCTCAATCTAGCCCAGGACGCAGCTGCTCTAGCTCGTCCTCCTGCAACGCCTTCTGGATGGCTAGCTGAGGATCTCATCAAGGGTTCTGCTCCGACTCCTTTCTTCATCAGCAGCACCACGTCCAATCAGTTCACCTTTGGTTCCCTGAGAGCGCTCGTCAATGGCTGGACCCTTCTGGTTGAGAACACCCTTCGTAGTGGGGCGAATCAAACTCTGGATCTGGGGGCATCCCCTAGCGGAGCTGGAGCCAAGCGTACGGATCTGGTGATCCTGGAAGTGTGGCGACGGCTCTTGAGTGCCAGTCCTTCCACGGACGGAAAGAGCCACACGGCTAGAATCTGGGCCAACGGCAACGTCAAGGTTTCCTCAGCTGATGATGCTGCCATCAACTACACAGACGACATCCTGGACTCTGCAGTGGGATCGGAGACCACCAAGCGGGTACAGATTCAGTACCGTCTTCGAGTCATTCAAGATGTGGATCTGTCCGCTGATCCCTACGGAATGACCGACGCCAATGTGGTTGCTAATGCTGTGCCTACAGCTCCGGCTTCTCCGGACGGTGCGGCAACCACCTGGACCTACTCCAACATGTCGTCCACCTTGAGTGATCCAGGTCTCTGGAGAGCTGGAGACGGCAACCCTGCCAACACTCTGGGAACTGTAGACGGCTACATGTACGCCATTCCTCTCGTAGCCGTTGAGAGACGGAACGATACGGCCTTCGATCGGAACACCAACCACAATGGTGGGGTAGCCTATCCAGCTTCTTCTGATCGTCCTGACGGTTTCTGGTACGACATCATTACCAATCAGGATCTTCTTGACCTGCGGATGGGGGTCTCTCCTTCGGGATGGGACTTCCAAGAAGTACTAGCCCGCAACCTAGGATGGTTGTTGGACAATGACCTTCAGCAGGAGCGGCTACTCACTACCCATGGCGGGGGTGTGTTGGGACACACGGTTCTCTGGGCGGACGAGGTGGGGGTCCTTCCTGGGGATGGAACCACCACTGGGGATACTCCGGGAGCGACCTTTCTTGGGCAGTTCGATGCCGTTCGAAGAAGGTACTCGGATCGGCCGATCATAGAAACTCTCATCCTGCGATATGAGCCAACGGATGGTTCTGGTGGGGGCCCCAACTGGCAGACCAACGATACCATCACTATCGACTTCACGGCTTTGAAGCTGTACCCCTACCATGCTTCCAGCTACAACTTTGCAGCTCGGGCTCCTGCAGAGTTCACGGTGCTTGGGTTCGACGACTACCTGGGAGGTGGCGGCAACTATGGGGCCACCTATTTCATCGGTTCTTCAGTTGGCGAAGAAGGACAGCCTGCTCGATGCAAGCTCAGCGGTCTGGGAGCCATGCCTCAAGGCAGTCTGACTTTGGACATCGGAACAGTTCCTGGGGGCGTCACAGACGAACCTCTCTACATTCGGTTGGCCATTGCCTACCCTCCAGGAGAGGGCTTGTCCAAGACTCCTGTCGAGGATTTCGGTACGGACAGTTTCTCCATCAACAATCCGGCTCAGCTTCCGGCCACGGCACCTATTCTGTTCAGTCAGATGTACGCCAGTTCGGAGCTGGACATCCCTCATCGAGAGGTGCCCCTCATTTACGAAACGGTGAGTTTTGTACAGACCTTCATCCACACCAACGCTATAGCTACTTTGTTCTTGCCCGAGAGAATGGACAGTATCTCTCAGATCAAGATCAACACGGTCACTTACGGAGGAAGTTTTTCTCTCTACGCTAGCGGGTATGAGGTCTACATTGCGAATCCGCTTGCCATCTCTCAAGGGGACCTCATCGAGGTGACAGGGGTGGCTCTTCGGCCGTTGCCTCAGAATGGGGAACAGCTGACCATTTACTACAATGCCCGTGGAGCTCAGACGGTACCCGAGGGGTTCTTGCCCTCCCCTCTCAAGGTCATTCCTCGCTACATCAGTTCCTCTCTCTACAGCATGACGGTGGGTAGTGGGAGCCCCGAAGAAGCGTATCCGTACGGGTCTCAGTACGTCCAGTCTGGAGGTATCTACCCCACCTCAGGAGGTACTTTCTCTGGGGACCATGAACTCGACGCTTCTTCGGCCATCTCCATCGAAGGTTTCAGTTCTGACACAGGCTTCCTGCAAATCCCTTGCCATGTTCCGTATGTTCCCGAGCCAGATGAGGCTTGGTATTACCGGAGTCCTGGGGATGTTGATGCTGAAGGGCGTAGTTTCTACAAGACGGTGTTGACTACGACCTACCGGCCCAACGCTTTTGGAAGCGTTCTGAGCGAACCCAAGCGGCACAAGGTTCTCCTACCCATCGTGGCTGAGCTAGTAGAAGACACTAGCTTTGGGTTCCAGGGACAGCTTGTGTTAGTGACCCTGCAACGCTGGGCCTCCTTTGATGATGTGAACGGGATCTACTTTGATCAGAGTCTAGGAGACAACACGACCACTGCTAGCGTCTACAGGATCAAGGGGAATCTCCTGAGTAACCGGAGTGTCTGATGCCATCTACCAAGAATCCTGCTGATGTTGTTGTTGGTGCTGGCCGGGCACCAGTGGATACAGTACCTGCGTCGGCTTTGGACTTTCCGGTCGATACACAGGTGATGGGCGAACAACTGGCACTAGAGATCGGAGCGCTTTCTTTTGGGCGACTCAATCGAGGCCCTTCCACTCTGGGATCCACTACTGACTCGACGATTGGCACGGGAAGCGACAGCATCTTTGTAGGGCTCACTGCTGGGGATGACATCGAGGACCTGTTCCAGATCGTCAAGGCAGGAACCTACGAAAGAATCATCAACGCTGCTCAGACAGGTTTCGTCAAGGTCACCAGCATTGCGGGGGCCAGTATTGGAGATGTTTGGTCAGGCGGTCCTATCACGGTAACAGCCGACGAACTTCCAGGTCAGAGCTGGGAGGTACTCTACGCTGACCGAACGGGCATCACGTCTCTTCCTGAGGATTCCTTTTCCCAGGGGAAGCTTCGAAACCTGCCCTCTGATAGAGAGAATGTCTTGTATCTCCAGCACGGGGGCCTGGATGCTCGGTATCGCTGCAAGACCACTACCACTGCCACTGCTCTAGATACAGCAGGGGCGGGGGCTGTCATCATCAGAGATGGGGAGGCTCCTCAATCCAAGTCGGTAGATCTAGACTACAACCCTGCCAACCAAACAACGGCCTCTCAACCAGACCCTTACCTGGCTAACTGGATGGTGGAACTCCCTTCCTATGGGGACACTGACTACGCCACAGATCGTTCTGGGGAGATGGGGTATGTGTTCAAGACAGGGCATCAACAACGTCCTGGAGTAGCTGGAGAGTACAACAGCAAGCACCACCCTCTGAGCAACTTCACCACTCTTTTGCCCAGGGACATTCGAACGGACACCCTGGATGGCGATACGGTCAGAACAAGAATCGCCTACAACGCTCCGGCTACGCTCAATCCTTCCAACCTTGGTGGAGATCTCATTGATCTGACAGGATCGGACTACTATTGGAACGGCAGTTCCAATTCGGCTATCAATGTCGGTTTCGATCTTTTGGAGGTGACTTTTCCGGACAGCACGAAGCAGTTTTTCATCATCAAGGATTTGGTGTCTGATACCCGAGCTCAGGTGGTCACACTTGGTGGAGCTAGCCCTGACTTCGACCTGGATGTCTCTGTGACGGTGCAGTGGTACCAGGTGATTTTGTGTGCTGGAGGTACTATTGGAAACAGCCTCACAGATGACATCCGATGGTCATCTTTCGGGGTTTACCGACCTACTCCTTTGACAGAGGACTCCACTGACGACAAGACGGCTCTTCCTCCTTTCTTCTCGGCTCCTAGCTCTGCGGGTGAGACAAGTTCGGACGGAAACCTAGAAACGGCCTTGGAGTGGGGAGGGCACAACCCTAGCTCTACCGTTGCGACTGTTAGGAGAAAAGGACGTCTCTATGGTTGTGGTGGGATGCGATCCTATGGAGGTAGGATTACAGGTTTCCACACTAACCCTAGTTACGGTACTTCAGGTACAGGCGCTACCATTACCTTTGTTTTCGATCCTGCCAATGCCAGAGGATCTACAGCTACGCTGCCAGGGATCTCTCTCTACTCTCACGAGTGTACGGCTTCCGCTGCAACAGCTGTAGCTATCAATCTGTCTTTGGCGGCCGAGTACACGCCTAGTCAGGGAGATCGTATCACTGTTGTGGTTTCCAACGTAAACGGCGCTAACATCACCATGGGTTGGGAGTCTGGTAAGTTCCTGTTCAGTGGGAGTGATGATTCCATTCCCTTTGGTATTGTAGGTGTCTACAAGTGGGAGGGTGTCTACAGTATTGCAGATACCGGCTCCAAGTTCCTGATGACGAGGACGGACTACTAGTCATGAGCACTCTTTACCTGTTTGACAGATACACCACCCCCATAGCGGATTCTCGTCTCGTGGACGTTCGTTCCTGTGAGATCGACGAAGAGGTGAACATCTCTAGTCGCTTTGCCGTCAAGGCCGAGTCTAGCCTCCAGCTTTCAAATCCCACCGATCTAAACACACTGCTCACCGACAAGTACGCAGCCATGTTGGCTATGTACCCAGGGTTCACGAACATCGTCTACGATGCTCTGTTGGATGCCACCGGGATCGACAGTTCAGCTAGTTCAGCTCCGGCAGTGGTCAGTTTAGGAGAACGAGGAACCATCTCGTTTTTCAACGGCTATATCGAGACCACTACTACTGCCATCGGATCAGCGCCTTCTCAGGTAGTGGTGTTGTGGGAAATTCACCGGATCACCAACGATAACCCTAAGACAGGGGTTTACGACCGGTTCTACATGGAGAAGGATGCTGGGGATCTGACCCAAATGGACATCTCTTTCGATGGGGGCAGCAATTACACTACCGTTCTCCCGGGAGTTCTGGCTTCCATTGCTCCAGGAGTTCAAGGGACCCAACTGAGACTTCGGATCACGAACACAGGCTACCCAAAGTATCTAGGTTCCTGGGCGGTCATCTACTGAGTTGGAGATAGGCGATGCCTGAGTTCAAAAGCGATGCCCTTGTAAAAGCTCCTGCTGGAGTGGTCCTGACTGAAGAGGGAGCTACAGCAGTGGATGCTCTCAGTTCAGCAGCGGCCGAGAGCTACAACGTCGTTGGTTCCGTAACGGGATTGGGGGATGTCAACTCGTACCACTATTCTGAGTCCTCTGTAGGGCTCTGGTTGGGTGGAGCCAACGGGTATGCTTACAAAGGGGCTAGTGACTACTTTGGGGAGTGGTCTTTCGTGTCCGTAAGTGGAGGGGTATTTGACTTCGCTTCTGATGGGCTTCCTGCAGGCCGCATGATTCAGTTACGTTCGGGGGCTTCCAATCCTCACTACAAGGATACTCTTGCAGGCTCTTGGAACGTCGGGACTACCTATGCCGGCAGCAAGACTGGCCATGTAGCGGCTACCTACTCTTCTTACGGTTCCTCTGGTTTCGTAGTGGCCTTTGATGATGGGCAGGTACAGGTGTCTGTTGATGCTCAAGCTTCTTGGGCTATAATTCGAGCCAGCTCTGGAGCAGGTACCTGTGAAAACAGGTGTCTTTTCACTCGGGAAGACAACAGAGTCATCCTGTTTACTCAAGATGACGTTCGAAGGTGGAACCTAGGGGCTTCGTGGACGAGTATAGGCGGCACGTGGAGCAACTTCATTCGAGCCGCCTACAACCCTCTTACCGACAGTTTCTTGGTGATTGCTGACACTAGCATCTACCTGGGAATCAATGGGGGGAATGACTGGTCGGTGATATCAGTACCCTCCAGTCACTCTTGGGCTACTGTGACGAGTCTGCATCCAGCGGCCGTAGGCTCAGCTTGGGTTTTGTGGGACTCTTTGGCAGACCATTGGGCCTATTTTCTACAGAGAGACCCTACTGTTTGGCAAAGTCTTCCTTTCGGGGGGCGTGGAGGTACAGTACCTCGGGGAATGGGATCCGATGGTCGTCGCTGGTTCCATGTGGATGATAACGAAAACCTGATCATCTCCAATTCAGTGGGCGTTCTTGCCCCTAGACTTCGTTAGATGAGGATGAGATAGCATCATGACTCAAGACTTTGGCACAGGCGTTTCTCGGGTTCTAGATCCCAGCCAGAGATCCATCAACCAGGTGATCTGGCAGCAAGGAAAACCGCCCACTGACGCAGAACTGAATTTCATTCAGCAGATGGCAGAGGACTGGAGAGCCACTCTGCTCATGCGTGACGTTCCGTCGGGATGGCTGGGAAACGAGATCTCCTCTCAAGATGTCTATGTGACCAACTCCATTTGGAGCAATTGGTTCCGGTTTGGGCAGCAACGAACAGGTGAGAACCGTGCCATCCAATGGGCCGTCGTCAATGGCTGGCTCATTCCCGTTACGGGAACAGGGACGGGAACTCCTCCAGGCTCTCCCAACGACACTGACACTTGGAACAAAATCACTCTCGACCCTCCCCCCAGTAACTCGGGAGATAGCCGGACAGACTTCATCTTCTTGGAGGCATGGGTAGCCAAGGTTGCTCCAGATCCATCTACCACCAACAAACCGGCAGCCGCTTCCATCTACCGGTATGGCAACGTTGAGGGAGGGTACACTTACCTGACGGACGACCTGCAGGATCCTGCTCTTGGCTTCGAGACTACCCAAAGGGTTCAGGTTCAATACCGTATTCGTGTGGTCACGAACATGGGAGGGTTGTCCACCTACCCAGACGGGTTCAACCCCACCTACGTAAAGGGGAGAGGAACGGCTTCTTCGGACACTACCTTCACCTTCTCGAACATGCGAACTGAGCTCGGAGATCCCGGTCTCTGGAGAGCTGGGGACGGTACTTCCAACTCCCTGGGAACCGTAGACGGCTACACCTACGCTATCCCACTGGCAGTCGTTTTTCGTCGAAACAGTGTGGCTTGGGATGGGGATCCTGGCTCGAATCTCAACGGGGGCTACAACCGGAATCCTACAGCTGTAGACCGTACGGGAGCGGCTACTTTCTCTACAACCCCGACCCTGGCCTCGGATATCGATGATAGTGCCACCACTCTAGTGCTGGTCTCGGCCACCGACATTCCGATGCCTGTCAGTCCAGCCACCAGTGTTTTGATCCAGGTGGATGACGAGATCATGAGCTACTCGGTGATCTCAGGGACCAACGTCACGGTCACGAGAGCTCAACAAGGCAGCATTGCCGAGCCACACAAGGCAGGGGCGGTGATCACGGTTCTGAGTGGTCGTCCTGACGGGTTGTACTCTGACCAGGTTGCTAAGACAGACATCTTCGACCTTCGACATGTCGTCAATCCGAATGGTTTTGACTACGAGACGCTTCTCCGAAGGAACTTGGATGCTGTGTTGCGAGGGGACTCTTATGCCAACTGGAAGCGTTCGGGAGCAGGCCCTCAAGGCTCTTTCGTCTTCTACCAAGACAAGATCGGTACGGCGGCCGCTACGGGCATCACGTTGCTCGACTCGGCGGACAACATCCGGACCATCTTTTCAGATGCCGCTTGTCTGCAGCGAGTGGAAGTGGCCCTTCAAGGTACGGGATCTCCAGGCCCTGCAGCGGATGCAAGCAAAGACTGGGATCTGAAGATCACAGCTCTCAACACAGCCTCGAACGAGGTCACCATTCCCATTTCCCAGTTCCAAGGTACCTTGGGCTCGGACACGGACCAAGTTCGTTTCGCTACGGAGATCACTGGAGGAATTGAGATCCGTTTGAGCGACAGTGAAACTCCCATGACTCAAGGAGTGGATTACACTGTCGCTCCGGCAAATCCAACGTATGGGGAAGATCTGGTCATCACCTTTGCAGGGGCTATACCGGCAAACACGTTGCCTTTGAATGTTGCGAATAACCCTGTAGCTAACGTCTCCTTCCATGTCATGTATGGGCCCGGACGGGGACTCAGCCGTCGTCCTGATGCGGTCCACTCGGTCAGCTACCTCAATCCCGATGCGGTGGTTCTTTGCCAGAACCAAAATGTTCCTTCGAACAATGTTCCGCAACGAGTGGCTTGGGCACCCGTGTGGTCTGCCTACACGAACATCAACTTCAACGGCAACATGCTTCCAACGGCCGCTGAGTCTTTCATCGACCCAGGGTCAAAGACCATCATCTGCACTCCGTTCCGAAGGGTGGGAGCGTTTGGGTACTACTGGAACGCTTTTGACGGCTCCGCAGTGAACCCAGATGGAGGAGGCGGCCAGAGCGTGATGCCTGCAGCTACTCCTTCGGGAGCAGCCAAGTGGACTCTCACAGACCCGCTAGAGCTCTTTGGGATTCTGGGCGGATCTCCTACCTACACCATCGTTCCTCGCAACCTGATGCCCTATAGAGGGGCTTTCAGAGTTCCCATTCTGAACGCCGCTACTTCGGAGTTCTACGCCGGGATCAACTTTGGGGTGAAGGCGACTACTCTGGCCACTGATACCCAAACCAACTACCTGGCAACTGCTTTGTTCACTACTTGGCATTGGAGTAGCAGTGTTGCGGCTACGTATAACACTAAGATTGTAGATCTTGGGGGGCAAAACTTTGCTGGCATTCGACAGTACACGGAGGACAAACTAGCTGAAGCTCGGGAAGGACTGGAGCTGCCTCCTTTCTACGGCATCGCTAGGATCATTGCTGTTTACGAGGCGTTGGACTATCAAACTCCTGTTGGGGCCAGTGCTGTCAACCTGCTTCGTCAAAACTTTGACGGGGACACCTTCTGGGTCGAAACAGACATTGACGGGGACCCCACCTTCATCCTGAACGCAGAGGTCATAGATCTGGAAAGGTCTCCGAACCCGATTGCTGATTTCGCTTCTGGTAACTACGTCATTGAGGCAGTCATCTTCGGGACGGACCGGGGAAGCTTCACTCCGGGCAGTACTTGTCGATTGGTGCTTCGTCCTGGACACACGGGAAGCGTTTCTCAAAACGACACAGATGCTCCTGACCTGATCGTTCCGGGACCTCTTCCCTACGGAGAAGAGGTTGCTATCAACTACAGTCGCAACCCTTATCAAGGGGATGCGTGGGGATCCCAGACCAGT
>Ga0272441_10004817_pt1 | contig 23980 bp, 21 predicted proteins | sample SSMProp6N_FD_193582 | JGI IMG/M metagenome (GOLD analysis project Ga0272441, IMG submission 193582) | Marine sediment archaeal communities from Little Sippewissett salt marsh, Falmouth, MA, United States - SSM-Prop-6N | ecosystem: Environmental > Aquatic > Marine > Wetlands > Sediment ...
AAATATGTCGAGCTCTGCAATCCCGATTCTGTCTATATCTGTAATGACTCCGAAGAAGACAGAAAGTATATAAGCAATAAGGCACTGGAAACCGGAGAAGAAAAGAAACTTGCCATCGAAGGCCAGACCATACATTACGATGGCTTTTATGACCAGGCAAGAGATAAAGCACAAACCAAGTATCTTCTACCGAAAGGGACAGACCTGGGAGAATCTCTCAACTCGATAGATAAAGAAACCGGTCTGGCAGAGCTAAACGGATTTCTGAAAGATATCATGGTAGGGAAGGAGGTGTTCATACTGTTCTTCTGCCTGGGGCCGACGAATTCTATTTTTTCCATCCCCTGTGCACAGATAACCGACTCCAGCTATGTTGCCCATTCCGAATACATACTCTACAGAAAGGGTTATGAACAATTCAGGAGAATCGGCGATTCAACGCAGTTCTTCAAATTTGTACACAGCGCCGGAGAACTGGAAAATATGGTCAGTAAAAACGTCGACAAGAGAAGAGTTTACATCGACCTCGAAGATAATACCGTATATACCACCAACTCTCAATACGCGGGTAATACGGTAGGACTTAAAAAACTTGCCCTGAGACTCGCCATTCACAAGGCATCACAAGAGGACTGGCTCTCCGAGCATATGCTCGTCATGGGAGTTCACGGACCGGGAGGCAGGAAGTCTTACTTTACCGGGGCTTTCCCCAGCGCCTGTGGTAAAACATCCACTGCAATGCTGCCCGGTGAGACAATCGTTGGTGACGATATCGCCTATTTGAGAAAGAGAGACGGGAAAGTATATGCCGCCAATGTTGAATCCGGTATATTCGGTATTATCCGGGATGTCAACCCTAAGGATGACCCGGTAATCTGGCAGGCACTTAATGAACCGGGTGAGGTTATCCTCTCCAATGTGCTCACCACAGAAGACGGCAAAGCCTACTGGCTCGGCGACAAGAGAGAAATCCCTGATCAAGGTACCAATTACTCAGGACAGTGGTTTAAAGGTAAAAAGGACGCCAAAGGAAACGAACTACCTCATGCCCATAGAAACGCCCGCTATACACTCAGACTTGACAGCCTTCATAATCTCGATAGCGAACTAAACAATCCTGATGGGGTAGAGCTGAAAGGAATTATCTACGGCGGACGTGATTCCAGCGTATTACCACCGGTACAGCAGGCTTTCGATTGGACACATGGAGTGATAACAATCGGAGCAGCACTGGAGTCTGAAACAACTGCTGCCACCCTCGGACAAGAAGGGGTGCGTCAGTTCAATCCCATGTCTAACCTGGACTTCGTAGCAATCCCGCTTTCCGACTATATCAACGAATACCTTAAGTTTGTCGACGGTCTGAATACCGTTCCGCCGATATTCGGGGTAAACTACTTCCAGAAGGACAAGAAGGGAAACTATCTGACAGCCATGGATGCCAAACGGGTCTGGGTAAAGTGGATGGACCTTCGCGTAAACGGCGATGCCGGTGCCATTAAAACACCAACGGGCTATATACCTTTGTACGACGATCTCAAGAAGCTATTCAAGGAAGTACTGGATGAAGACTATACAGCCGATGCATACCTGGAGCAATTCTCACTGAAGGTAGATGAGAACCTGAAAAAGATAGAAAGAATCAAAGGGATATACAATACCAAGGTAAAAAACACACCTGCAATACTGTTTCAGGTACTTGATGAGCAGAAACAGAGACTGGAAACAGCAAAAGCTGAATATGGAGATTTAATAGCTCCGGCTAAGTTTCCGCAGGTATAGTTTTACCGGAACATTTTTAAATGCTTCCTGTTATCAGTTATCTGAAAAGAAAAGGCGGATAGAATGAAGATTACGGATATCAAGACCTATGCAGTAAAAGGCAGGCACTGGCCCAAGTTTCCCATGGTCTTTGTCGAGGTAGAGACCGATGAAGGCATCACCGGTCTGGGAGAGTCACTGCTCTACAAGTCAAACGGCGTAATCGAAGCTATCCATGCTATGAAGAGCCTGCTTCTCGGTGAAAATCCACTGGATATAGAAAGGTTATTCGAGAAGATGCTCCGCCTGGGAAATCCTGAACCCGCCATCAGCGGTATTGAAATCGCACTATGGGATATACTGGGAAAAAGTCTCGGTGTTCCCATCTATCGCTTACTTGGCGGTCGCTGCCGCGACAGGATAAGGGTGTACTGTGATGGTTTTTTTCGTGGCGCTGACTATGTTCCTCAGGAATATATGGAAAAAGCCATAGAAGCTGTGGAACAGGGATTCACCGCTCTAAAGATGGACGTGGATGAGCCGCTTGAATCCGTAAACAGAGAGCTGGCAAGAGCTATCAGCCTTGTCGAGCTCCGCCAGACAGTGGAGATGGTCGAGGCAGTCAGGGAAACTGTTGGTCCAGATATAGACCTGGCAATAGATGCGCATGGTGCATTCGATATTACTACAGCACTGTCACTTGGAAAAAAACTGGCTGGCTGCGACCTGTTATGGTTTGAGGATCCTGTACCTCAAAGCAACCTGGCTGCCATGGCAAAAGTATCTCAATCCATTAACATTCCCGTCTGCACCGGAGAACTACTTCGTACCAGGTTCGAGTTCCGCGAGCTATTTGAACGGCAGGCAGCCGAGGTCATCATGCCCGATATAGCCCGTACCGGAGGAATTATGGAGATGAAAAAGATTGCTGCTATGGCCGATACCTGTATTATGCTGACCGCACCACATAACATGGTCGGGCCGGTGGCAACCATGGCAAGCATACAGCTCTGCGCCTGTATCCCTAACTTCCTCGTGCTGGAATACCAGCTTGGAGATGTCCCCTGGATAAATGACCTTATCAGCAGCCCGATACCTATAAACGAAGGCTACCTGGAAATATCCGAAAAACCCGGGATTGGCATAGAGCTGAACAAGAAAGTACTATCCAAATATCTGGTCTAACCATAGATGTGAGCTCCCGGTACCCATTACAGTTAACAGTGGTGCTTGCAGGAAAGTGGTTCTCTTTGTCGGGAATCCTTGTGATAGCCAGTTAGTTCAATTGCCTTGTTTTTTCCAGTATCGCTTCATTTCGGCAACCTGCTCCGCATAGAACTGCTCCACTGTTTTTCCGCTGGGAAGCTTTGCCTTTTTCAGTCTCTCTATTTCACTGTCGGCAATCAATGCCCCCTGCGAGCGCAGTCGTTCCTGCAACAATTTAACATCGAGCTCCCGCGGCTCTGTACTAGATCCGGCACATAGTGCCGCCGCAGTGCCTGCTGCCTCTCCTGTCGTCCACATGGTAGGAATATCCTTGAGGTTATTATACGAACCCAGCTGTGGTCCCCTCTGGGTAGAACCGGGAACAACCGACATACAGTTTCCCGCCACCAGCAACCCCTCGACCTGCTTTGGTACAAAGCAGCGGTACGGCAACTCATTTACCGGATAACCACCCTTACAATTATAACCGGCAACATCATCGAAGCGACGCCGCTCCAGTATATCCATGCCGGTCAGCGTATACTCCCCCACGATATGCCTCGTATCGCGTACCCCAACGGTAACACCGCTGTTCTCAATCTTAGCTTTTTCAAATCCCGGTATATGTTTACGAAGGAAGGTCAGTTCAGACATGAACTGCTTCCTGACTTCTATTTCTGCCCTGCTCAGGTCATCGACACTGGTGCCGTCGACTCCCTCTACAGTTCCACCCCATAGTAAGGCTTCGTCAGGATAGACAAGATGACTCAACTCAGGCCTCGCATGTCCCCAATAGTTTGCCATCTCTCTCGTCCTGGGACGATAATAAGGTAACTCTCCTGCTGCTTGAGCCTCTGCTATTGCCTTTTTTATTCCGGGGTCTTTCATGGAATACTCCGAAACCGCAGGCCAGTTAACATTGCTGAGTCTGACCAGCATCGTCATCGCAAACAGGATTCCTTTATCTGTCTGACCTTTGACAAATGGCACACTTGCCAGCGATGCGATATCCCCATCCGAGCTGGCATCGATAATAATCTTTCCTTTTACCAGCTGCCTGCCTGACTTGTTTTGAACAGTAAGACCTATGACCCTGTCATCTTTCATCTCAACACCGGTAACCCAGCTATGCAACAACAGGGGTAGTCCGGCTTTCTCCGCCATGTCGAATAATAGTATCTTGGCCATCTCAGCATCATAGGCAATGTTCATAGTGCAGTATTCAGAAGCATAGTGAAAGATAGGATGGTTCGGCGGGTCGTCATCTATCCTCTTCGCATAACCCTGTTCATCCAGCGAATCCATGATTTCTTTCCCGATGCCACCCACCGGCGGCGAGTTCAATACCGTCATATTGCCTCCGGTGAACATGCCGCCCGGAAAACCGTAGCGTTCTATGACCAGTGTTCTGGCACCGTTACGCGCCGCTGCGATTCCCGCGTTGAATCCTGCCACACCACCCCCGGCAATTACCACATCAGCTTCTCTAGGTATTATTGTCATTTAATACCTCCGTCAGTTCTTCGGATACAACCCGGTGACTCACCAGCTTGCCATCATTTCTGAAATAACTGGCAATCATTTTTACCGGTGAGCTGCCAGTATTAATTATCTGGTGATAACACTCAGGAGGAACAAACCAGCAAGAGCCAGTCTTGAAACGGTGTTCTTCCATACTATCCGGATTATATCCAAGTTTTACAGTTCCTTCTCCTGATACCACATAGACACTCTCCTCTACCTCGCGGTGATAATGGGGAAGTATAGGTTCTATTCCAGCCGGATGTTCGTGAATTCCCAATACTGCACATTCTGTATCTCCAGTTTCTGGATCAAAGACCATTCTGAACATTACATACCCATCAGACCCAAGTCGTGTCACCTTTTTCTGTATAACACTATCTTCATTACGGAAAAGAGCTTTTTTCATATACTTTTTCCCTCCATCACCTGACAATTATAATAGTAATGACTCTAATTAAAAATTCATATTGTCGGGATCAGTGCCAATACGATAATGTTGATCGAGCTTTTTCATGCCTTCCATCTCTTCTTGCCCCAGTTCGAAATCAAAGATATCGCTGTTTTCTTGTATCCTGGCAGGATTAGATGACTTGGGAATGGTTATAATACCGCGTTGTATCTCCCACCTGAGGATTATCTGTGCCGGCGTCTTTCCATATTTGCCAGCGAGTTCTACTATCAGAGGTTCCTTGAAAGCCCGGCCGCGTGACAGTGGTGCCCACGCCTCAAGAAAGATAGTATGTCGGGAGCAGAACGCCTGCAATTCATACTGCTGCAGATATGGATGTAATTCGACCTGGTTGAGCACCGGTTTAGTCACTGACGATTGAAACAGGTTCTCCAGATGGCGTATCTGAAAATTACTGACACCAATAGAGCGGATAAGTCCGTCGCTCTGTAGTTTTTCCATGGCTCGCCAGGTATCCCGATATTTTGCTTCTACCGCCCAGTGAATCAGGTACAGGTCCACATAATCAAGCCGTAACCTCTCAAGGCTCCGTTGAAAAGCCTCGAGCGTCGACTCGTATCCCTGCTCATTATTCCAGACCTTGGTGGTCAGGAATATCTCTTTTCGTGGAATACCGCTTTCACGGATACCACGTCCCACACCTTTCTCATTTCCGTAAACCGAGGCAGTGTCGATACTGCGATACCCTTCCTGCAAAGCAAAGCTTACTGCTTTACTAACCTCATCACCATCACTTATAGCATAAACTCCCAGCCCAAGCTGTGGCATCGATTTCCCATCACGGAGCGTAACACGGGGGATGTTGTTCATTTTTTCCTCCTCTCATCATGCCTTGTACTATAGCCAGGCAAAATCGGGCAATAGGGTGTTTGTTAAAAGAATATATCAGGATCAGGTCCAGTCCTCTGGTTCTTATTGAGGCTATTAATGGTTTTCATATCTGCTTCATCGATACTGAAATCAAAAAGCGTCATATTTTCTATCATTCTTTCAGGTCTCGTTGTTTTAGGAATTATTATTATGCCATTCTGGATATCCCATCGCAGTATGATTTGCGCTACCGACTTCTCGTATTTACTGGCCAGCTTTTGCAGAGTCTGGTCCTGTAACAGAACTCCCTGCCCCAGAGGACTCCATGCCTCTACTTTTATGTCATGCGAGTAACAGTAGCCTCTTACCTCTTCCTGCGTCAGATAGGGATGAAGCTCAATCTGGTTAACCACCGGTACAACATCAGATGAACTACGGAGGTCCTCCAGATGGTGTATCTGAAAGTTACTTACGCCGATAGCCTTAATAAGGCCATCGTTATATAGCTTCTCCATGGCTTTCCAGGTATCCTTATACTTATTCCGCCCGGGCCAGTGAATTAAATATAAATCAACATATTCGCTGCCCAGTAATGCCAGGCTTTCCTGGAATGCTCTTAATGTAGAGTCGTAACCCTGGTCACGATTCCACAGCTTGGTGGTCAGAAATATCTCTTTCCTGGGAATGCCGCTCTCTTTGAGTGCCTGACCCACTCCTTCCTCATTTCCATATGCCCTGGCAGTATCTACACTGCGATATCCTTCCTTTAATGCACTGAGAACAGCATGGCAGACTTCATCACCATTTCTCATCTTCAATACACCAAGTCCGAGCTGTGGCATTGCTATTCCATTATTCAATTTTATTTGTGGTATCATACTCATCGTATTCTATCCTTCCTCCATTTTCCCCCGATTGCCCTGTCCGTAAATATACCACCGGAGAATGGCCATTATCAGTATTTTTAAGGGTCCTCTTATATCAGGTATAACGGGTACTACAATCAGGCCAAACCTTCATTCGCGAAGACTGAAAGAATCTTCCCGTAAAATACCCTGTTATAGTTACCCTGTGGAAAACAGCGTTTCGCTACATCATCAGGAATTCTCTCGGCTTCAAAATCGTTGTTGTAAATTACCTGGCACTCGTAGTGCAAGACACATTCATCAATCATTGGAGTCCTTACTTTTTTACCTGCTATGGCGGTAAGGCCACATCTGGCAAATTTATCCACATCTCTGCCGGAATTTTGTCCGCAGAACTGCACCGCTTCATTCATCTCTGGTGTCGGTACATTCACAGTAAACTGCCTGCTTTGTTCTATAAATTCATAGGTAAGTCTTGACGGGCGCACCATAACCAGAAACATTGGCAGCGACCAGACAATACCAATAGTACCCCAGCCGATGGTCATTACATTACGTATCTCATCCTTTCTGACCGAAGTCAATAACAAGCCCGTTTGACGGAGCGCTTCAAGCGTCTGTTTTAGATAATCATTTGGTCCTACTTCTCTCTTTATCGTCATCTATCCTCCTTCGCTTTTTATTTGCCAGATGATAGCTTATACAGATATACCTGTCCAATTATTTCAGAGCTGTACTTCTCCTTCCTGCCAACCAGGAATTCGGTGAATACCGGTATCAAGGTTCATACTCTCGGGGGAATTACCACACCAGGTACTGACCTCACTCCACCCGCTTCTATTTACTTTGTTCATTATCCCAGGTACACTTACTATATGTCTTCCAATGCCCCCTTAGAGGGGCGTTTTTCTATAATTAGAAAGCTCCCATTCTTTTATGGCTGGGTTATGTTGCCTGTTGCCGCGCTTGCTTTATTTATGTCGGGGCCGGGACAAACCTATACTATATCGGTATTCATCGATCCGATGATTGCTGAATTAGGTTGGTCCCGTACTATGGTTTCAGGTTTGTATACTGCAGGCTCACTTACTGCAGGTGCTGCCATGATTCTGGTCGGACGTCTGCTCGACCGCTATGGTGCGCGAGTATTACTTACAGTAGTGACGATAGTATTTGGGCTGGCCGCGCTATGGATGAGCCAGGTAGACCAGCCGGCAGAGCTTTACCTTGGTATGACGGCAGTCCGCGCCCTCGGACAGGGCTCGCTCATGCTGATTTCCACCACTCTTATCGCAATATGGTTTGTGGAGAAGCGAGGAAAGGCAGTGGCAATCAGTATGCTCGGTATGGCTGCTTCTCAGGCAATATTTCCCATCATTACTCTTTGGTTGATAGAAAACCTCGGTTGGAGAAATGCATGGGCAACACTCGGGTTTGCTTTATGGGGGGTACTCCTGCTGCCCATAGTACTCCTTGTCCGGAGAAGCCCTGAGTCGATCGGACAGAAACCAGACGGGAGAAAAGATACAACAATCGAGCTAAATACTACACCAAACTCTACAGTATCACAGGAGGTCTCCTTCTCCCTGCACCAGGCAATGAAGCAGCGCACTTTCTGGTTGCTCCTTATCACCGGCATGGGATTACCAATGATAACGACTGCCACTTTCTTCCACCATATTTCCCTCATGGGCAGCAAAGGTATTGATCCCGCCGTAGCTGCTTCCGTCTACATTATAGTTGGACCGACGAACATGGTTGGAAATTTTACAGCCGGACTCCTGTCAGACAAAATACGGAATAGATTCCTTCTGGTGGCAGGACAGCTCATGTTGATAGCCTCTCTACTATGGTTACTTACCATCAGTTCACCCTGGCAGGCAATAGTCTATGGCGGCATAATCGGCTTTACCATCGGCTTCAGCAGCAATATCAACACTGTGATATGGGCAAACTACTTTGGTCGTCTCAGCCTCGGCAGCATCCGTGGTGTCGCTTCAACATGCATGGTAATATCGGCTGCCCTGGGACCTCTTCCCTTCGGTTTACTGTTCGACCAAACAGGCACGTATTCCCAGGCCATCCTTTACTCACTTGCATTACCACTGGTTTGTACTATAACCGCACTACTGGCTAAACCACCGCGAACTAATACAATTCAAATAGACCTGTAGAGTATCCGGTGTAAGGATTAACTGCCAACAAAGCACAGCCTGGCCTGTAAACTATAGCAGAATTATCGGCCATTAATTCCTGCGTACCCATGAATAACCTGATAGGCCACCAGTAGTGAATACCTTTGACAAAGCTAAGAAATCCATATATCATCAAGCCCATCTAATAAAGTTATAGGGAGGTTTACCTATGTCATCGAATCAACAACAAAAACCTGTCAACGCAGCAACTGTAGAAAAAGCAGGGAAAAGAGCCCGGGAATTACTGCAGACCTATCATGGCTGCGCACAGTGTACACTTGTTGCATTGCAGCAGGTATGCGGCATGGAGGACGAGATGCTCTCCAAGGCCTCCGTGTTATTATCAGGCGGTGTTGGCGGAATTCAGTCGGTATGTGGAGTGCTTACCGGAGCCTGCCTGGCACTGGGAACTAAATACGGTAGAGACACCTCGTATCTTAAAGGCACCGAGGAAGATGCAGTAGCAAAGGAAAATGAAGGGATGGAGGTAGCCGGAAAGCTATGCAAGTGGTTTGAACGGGAATTTGGATCTACAACTTGCGCAGGACTTCGGAAAGCACATATGGGAACAGACTTAAACAACAAAATTCCCTGGCAGAAGCAGATGGCGGATGACCTTAACATGCGTGGCCGCTGCCTTGATATAGCAGAGAAGACTGCACGGAGAACTGCTGCTATGCTTGATAATCCAAATCTGGGTATCCTGGACAAGGTTTAAAAACTGGCCCGGGAGAATAAAACCGGTCTTTGCTTTTTAATCAATGACGCAAGGTGGTCATAGAGTGATCTTATTCCCTATAGCCAAACTGCTTATTGTATTGTTCACTACGGAGTATTTTTTAATTCGCAGTTTAGCGGAGCTTCATTCCAGTGAATGAAGCGTATCTGTTATGGGCAACGACTGGTATAGGGCTTATAGTATCAGTGGCTGCCAGCAGGCAGAAGACCGTCAAGGCGTTAAGGATTGCTCTCAAACGTCTTATTGGGATTGCTCCCCAATTCCTGATAATGATACTGCTCGTCTCGATAATCCTTTACTTTGTTTCAGACGAGATGATTGCCCACTACCTCGGCAAAGAGAACAAATATACTGCGGTGATTTTCGCCTCGTTAATAGGTTCCATTACTTTAATCCCGGGTTTTATCGCCTTCCCGCTTGCCGGACTTTTACTCAGCAGGGGCGTGCTGTATATGGTGCTCGCTGCTTTCACCACCACATTGATGATGGTAGGTGTGGTTACCTATCCTATCGAGAAGGCATACCTCGGTACGAGGACAACAATACTGCGTAATGGACTGAGCCTTCTTATCGCCCTAGCTGTTGCAGCCGTGATAGGTATCGCCTATGGAGAGATTCCATGAAGCACGGAAAACGCAGTTTCATAATAATTATTATCTATGGTCTTTTCGTAGCTTTCTCCTTCATTCTGGATTTTCATCCCGGACGGGAAATAGGCTCTAACTTCGGCGATTTTACACTGACTATGCTTCGCATAGTCCCGGCTGCCTTTATCGTTATCAGCCTTTTCGAGGTATGGGTTAAGAGGGAAACTGTGGAGAAACACCTTGGTACCGGGTCAGGGCCACTCGCTTACTTCTGGGCAGTTCTGCTTTCCAGCACAACGGTAGGCGGTATTTATGTAGCTTTCCCCCTTTCATACACACTTTATAAAAAAGGGGCTCGACTCTCGGTAATCTTCACCTATCTCAGCTCGGCTGCTATTACTAGAATTCCCATGTCTATCTTCGAGGCTTCTTTACTCGGTATAAAGTTTACCGCCATCAGGTTCATGGTCTCACTACCACTTGTAATACTTGTTTCAATACTGCTGGAAAAATATCTGCTGCGCCGTGGCTTCACCATGAGCCATCCTGATAAACTACCCGCTTCGACCGCAAAATAATCGATTGCGAACATACATACGACACGTGTGAAAGGAGATGTATGGACAGAGAGAAAAAAGTTCAATGGATTTATGCATCACGTGATAACAAGGAACTGGAGAGCCGCTATGATCAGTGGGCAAAGGACTATGACTCTGACCTGGAGGAAGGATTTGGCTGGCTGGGACCACAGCGGGCTGTAGATTTTTTCACCCGCCATGTGAACAAAGAGGCTAGTATACTGGATGCAGGAGCCGGTACCGGGTTGGTAGGCAAATTGTTAGCTGAACAGGGCTATAAAGACATAGTAGCCATGGACATGTCTCCGGGTATGCTGGAAGAAGCACGGAAGAAAAACGCATATCGGGCATTTTACCGTATGGTGATGGGAGAGGCACTGGACTTCCCATCAGATTCCTTTGACGCAGTAATCAGCATCGGTGTGCTTACCGTAGGACATGCACCGGCATCTTCACTCGATGAACTAGTCCGGATAACAAAACCGGGTGGACACATCGTTTTCAGCCTGCGACCAGATGTATACAGAGACAACGGCTTCAAAGAAAAACAGGACATGTGGGAAACCGAGGGTACATGGAAACTGGCAGAGGTCAGCGAACAGTTTCAGCCAATGCCTAAGGGTGAGCCTGATGTATACCATCAAATCTGGGTATATCAGGTAACGTAGCTCTATTTAACCTGCCGGTTGGTCATCGCGATATAATTTTTTATCGCTAATCCCGATAGTAGCCACGAGAGCTACACAGGCAATTGCTGTAAGCTCTGTTTTGAACCTTCAACTTGACAACCTTTCTATTATGGAATATTGTATAGTTTGTTTATCATAATAGTCTACAATCAGGCAATCAAGATTGAAGAGCTATTCTAAGAGATAGAATGAATATCTGTACAGATATCAGGAGGACAGCAAATAGTGGGAAATAGAGATGCCAGACTAAAAGATGAAATTAGCAGTCTTAAAAAAAGAAGAGGAGCTATTATTCTTGCCCACAACTATCAGTCGGAACAGATTCAGGATATAGCAGATTTTGTTGGTGATTCCCTTGAGCTAAGCCAGACAGCAGCTAAAACCGATGCGGATGTAATTGTCTTCTGCGGCGTTCATTTCATGGCAGAAACAGCCTCTATTCTTTGCCCGGATAAGGTAGTCCTCCTTCCAGAAATACGTGCTCGTTGCCCTATGGCAGCTATGATTACCGCTGAACATCTCAGGGAGAAAAAGAAGGAATATCCAAAGGCTAAGGTGGTTTGCTACGTAAACACACCCGCTGAAGTAAAGGCGGAGTCAGATATTTGCTGTACCTCGGCTAATGCTGTCAGGGTTGCTGAAAGTTTGGACAGCGAAGAGATACTATTTGTTCCCGACCAGAATCTGGGACAGTATGTCTCTACCAAAACGGATAAAAGGATAATTCCCTGGCCCGGTTTTTGCTCCACTCATGCCAGAATACAACCGTCGCATATTATTAACCGTAAAAAGGAATTTCCCCGGGCTGTAGCAATCGTTCACCCTGAGTGTCGACCGGAGGTTATCGCCCTTGCCGATGAAGTTTTAAGCACCGGTGGACTATGTAGATACGCCAAAAGGGATGATGTTAAAGAAGTAATTGTAGGAACAGAGAGTGGCATAATACACAGGCTGAAAAAAGAGAATCCTGGTAAAATATTCATTCCTGTCTCTGAACAGGCTACCTGTCCCAGAATGAAATTAACCACACTGGACAGTATCTTATCATCTTTACAGGAGATGTCCCACGAGATTAAAGTTGACAGAGAAATTAGCCTCAGGGCAAAGATAACTGTGGATAGGATGATGATGATTGGGAGAACTGAAACAGCTGCTTAGTAATCACTGGCTAAATATCGTTACCAGTATTATGTAATCACCACTGCAACTTGTACCTCGGCGTACTCAAGCTGACGGTTCATCATCGCTATATAATTTTTTATCGCTAATCCCGGTAGTAGCCACGAGAGCTACAACTGCAATTGCGGCGAATATCAGCCACACGTTATGATAGCTGCCCTGAATATCGAACATCCTGCCGGCAATAAATGGTCCGGCCACATTACCAAGCATTCCCATGCCGATAAGAAAGCCAAATATGGTTCCATATTGCTTTGTGCCGTATATCTCACGGGCAAAAGCGGGGCGAATTGCGTTAAAACCACCGAACCCTGTTCCAAACAGCAGCAGGAAGCCAATAACGCCGAAAACAGCAAAAGAGCCAGCCATCTGGAACGATACTAATCCCAGAGAAATCATGGCGAACATAAGGATCATCAATCTTTTTCTGCTTACCCTATCTCCCAGGGTACCAAAGCTTATTCTGCCTATAATACTTGCAAGGGGAATTCCAGCCGCCCCCAGGCTGGCAATGGTGGTACTCAAGCCGACGTCGGTGAGATACGGCATAATATGGGTAACAGAAGTTCCAACCATTAAATGCTGGCAGACAAACATAACTGCCATGAGCCAGAAGGTGCGTGTCTTCACAGCCTCTCTTAATGTAATCCCATATTCCTTCAACTCGACATTAACCTTTCCTGTCAATGTTTCAACTGTCTGTTGAGCATCCCCGTCCGGAAGATAGCCATACTGCTGTGGTCTATGCCTTAGCAGCATTGCCAGCGGCAAGACAATAATGAGGACCCCAAAAGCAAGGCCCTGCACCGTCGGGCGCCAGCCATAGGCATCCACCAGCCTTGCCATCATGAAGACCACCAGCCCACCCGCTCCAAAGCCACAGCTTACGATACTCATAGCAACGCCAATTCTCCTGCGGAACCATTTCGAGACAGCGGTCATTAATACGGTAACCGTGCAGGTGCTCATTGCTATCGAGATAAGAGCAAAGGAAACATAGAAGGTAGCAAGGGAATCTATACGACTCAACATAAACAGTCCCAGCGCAGTCAAACATCCTCCGGCAAAGACTATCCGCCTCGGGCCCCAGCGGTCGATTAAAATACCGACAACCGGCGCCAGCAGTCCTGATTCCACACCACGCAACGATGCGGCTAGCGACACCTGTGTATAGCTCCAGCCGAACTCCTCTACTATTGGTTTAAAGATAGTGGTAAATCCATAGAATACGATTCCTACTACATAGAAGCCGATAATAAATGTAGCTGCAACTACATACCAGCCGTAGAATGGGCGAAATTGCTTGAAGGAATTGAGCATGGGTCAATATTGTAGCACGTAATAGCGATGGGCTTCTAAAAGCAGCTGGCTTATCGCCTTGCTACTCAGTCTACAGATTCATCCTCGGAATATAGTTGCTTATTATTAATGGCAATAGAGGCAATGAATGCTATAAAGGCTACCAATGCGAATAGAAGCCAGATGTTGTGATAGCTTCCCTGTATATCGAACAGCCTGCCGGCGACAACGGGGCCGGCCATGGTTCCCGCAAAACCCATCCCGATAAGACAGCCAAAGATAGTGCCATAGTGCTTTGTGCCAAATACCTGTCGGGTGAAAGCAGGACGAACTGAATTAAAACCACCATACCCTGTACCAAACAACGCCAGGAAGACAATCATGCCGGCAATAGCATAAGAGGTAGAAATCTGGAACGATACCAATCCTAACGAAACTATTGCAAACATGACGACCATCAGCCTTTTCCTGCTCATCTTATCTCCGAGAGCTCCAAATCCCATTCTACCAGCTATGCTCACCAAGGGGATTCCCGCTGCTCCAATGCTGGCCATGGTCGTATCCAGTCCGACATCAGTGAGATACGGCATTACATGGGTAACCACTGCTGCAACAATGAAATGATGACAGACAAACATAACAGCCAGAAGCCAGAAAGTACGGGTTTTCACAGCTTCTTTTATTGTCAGCCCGTATTCCTTCCCCTTGTTGACCGCTTTTTCTGCCAGCGTTCTAGATTCCTGGGGCAGGTCACCATCCGGAAGGTATCCATATTGCTGTGGTTTATGTCTCAGCAACAATGAGAGTGGCAATATAATCACCAGTACACCAAAAGAAAGACTCTGTATCATCATTCGCCAGCCATAGATATCCACCAAACGTGCCATCAGGAAAACCATCACTCCACCTGCTCCAAACCCGGCACTGACAATGCTCATCGCCAGCCCAACCTTCCTGCGAAACCAGTTCGAGACTGCAGCCATCACTACGGTAACCGCGCAGGTGCCCATAGCAGTAGATATGAGAATAAAGGAAATAAAGAAGGTGGTCAGAGAATCAACACGGCTCAGCATAAACAGACCAAGAGCCAATACAGAAGCACCAATGAAGACTATCCGCCTCGGCCCCCAGCGATCGATCAGCATACCAACAACTGGCGCCAGCAGTCCCGATTCTACACCTCGCAGAGATGCAGCCAGTGACACTGTGGCATAGCTCCAGCCAAACTCTGCCACTATCGGCTTGAAGATAGTGGTGAAGCCATAAAATACAAGCCCGTTAACAAAAAAACCGAGAACGAAGCCGGTAGCAACTATGTACCAGCCATAGAATGGTCGGGATCGTTTCAAAACGTCAAGCATGGCTAACATTGTTAGCACAAAACAGATATATATGTAAATAGTATAATAATAATATCCCCGTTTATTGTTTGATTTAAAGCCTATTTGTAGTTCCGCAATAAAAATTGTTGAACAATGTTAGTTAGAAGGAGTAAAGGCAATATCAAGAGAGGACGTATAGTGAGAGTATATTATTACACAACTTTGCTGACATCAGTGACCTGCGCCGGCGGTTTAGGGGTTGAAGCCAATGAGATAATAACGGCAGAAATGCCAAATGCTATTGCAAATAAGGTAAAGGCAGGTATATAGCTGCCGGTATTGTCATACACCCAACCAGCATAGACAGGGGCTAGTACCCCGACAGGTGTTAGGAAAATCATTGAGGTTCCAGCTATTGAGCCATAAGCCTTCCGTCCAAAATATCGAGCCCGTATCGCAGCAGGAAAGGAAAGTGCTATCCCTACTCCAATCCAAAAGAGAATAAGGAAAACATATATCATAGCGATGGTTTGGTTAAGCAGGAAAGCAGTAATCCCAATAGCTTGCAGCAGAAAGGCTCCCGCCATTAGAAATCTCAGGCGTTCCGTCTTAACCCGATCAATAAGAAAGCCACCTAACAACCTCGAGGGAGTGCTAGCCAAAATAATAGTCCCGACTAACCCCGCCGCCTTAACCGATCCAATACCCATGTCGGTTAGAAAGGGTACTGCATGAGTGAGTATTGCAGAGAAACCTATAGTACGGACAGACTCTGCTACGATGAGCATCCAGTAGGCAGGTGTTCTGAGTGCCTGTCTGAGGGTGAATTCCATTTCATGAACCTCAGCAGCGTAGTTTATCCCCTTGTCTATCATTCGGTTTACATCATCATCTAGCCCTGCTTCAGTTGTGGCGCCATCAGGCAGTAATCCGTAGTACTCAGGCCTGCGTGGCTTTACTAACAGCCAGACAAGTGGCAAGCCCACAGACCACGTAACCAGGCCACCTATCAAACAGGTCATCCGCCAACCCTGCGTTGAGATGAGCCAGGCAACAAGAAACAGCACCAGCCCGGCAAGGCCGGTAAAGAACCAACGAACGCTTAGTGCTTTCCCCCTTTTCTTTACAAACCAACTTGTTATTGCCTTATCGAGGGGTATTTCTAAGCCGATATTAAAACCAGTCCCAAGTATAACTCCCCAAACAATGTAAAAAGACCAAAGTGAATTTATGTAATACATCAATACGAGGCCCAGGCCAGCGATAAAGATGCCGATAGTAACTAAGAATCTGGGGCCAAATCTATCAGCTACCCAGCCTGCTAATGGTGACTCAATCCCCCTGCCAAGCCTTCCAATACTAGCGGCAACAGATGTCGCTGAGCGGTTGAGCCCAAGCTCTAAAGCTATAGGTTTAAATAATGCGGAGAATCCATGGACGTGAAATCCAATTCCCCACGCGGATATAAAACTACCCGCTAGAACAGTCCACCAACCAGGAAATATCTTTGGAAATTTTCTTTTTCTAATCAAGAAACTCTCTCTCTGGAAAGCCCCGAACAAATGCCAAGTGTACTGAATTTCCCCTACTCTATATTCAAGCCTTTTTCGTTAACCCGAGCTTTCATGATACTCCTGCAGAATCTCACTGACAAGTGGACTTAAACGAATGGGTTACTGCAGCAAACGTCTCGACAACATTCTTGACAACGGGTTATTAGAAACGGTTATAATAGTTATATGATAATGAGACTCATTCTCAACTATAGTGACTATGAAACCCCTTAATAGATCTTCAATGGCAACTATTGAGATGATGAGAACTATGACAACAGGGCGAATAAGGAGAGAAAAGATGGCATCCAGTGATCAAGAGAAAATACGTAAAATTTATGCAGTACTACCCCAGATGGATTGCGGTTTATGCGGATTTGGAAATTGCGGACAATTCGCCAGAGCAGTAGTTGAAGGAAGAGCTTCGCCTTTCGGCTGCAAACAAAATCCTTCGTCAGGTTTTCAAATAGGCGAGCTTCTGGGAAAGAAGGTACCAGTCTACAGTGATTCATCTCAGCCTGTTCCCCGTTCTTCAGAGGGAGCTAGTCTTTCTACAGAAACCTTGAAAGAAGAGATACAAGGATTATTACAGAAAACAGAGGACATTTTAGCCAGCATTGAAAAAATAAAAGCAAAGAGCTAAAACACCACCCTTATAAAGAAGGAAGATGATAAAACTGTCATGTGGAATTGGCTTGAAGTTCCCAAAATTACAACTGAGAAAAATTACAGTTTAAAAGGAGGTAGCGCATGAAGCTGTTGATAGCTTTTGGTACAGATGATGGGGAGAATTTAAATAATGATCACGTAGGTATGGCGGAATACTTCTACTTCCATGAGTTCTCCAACGGTAAGGAACAGTTCATTGAACGTAGAGAGAATATACATATCAACGAGTCTGATGCTAAACATGGAGATCCGGAGAAAGCGAAGGCTACCTCTTCTGCTATCGAAGGAGCAGATGTCCTTGTTGGGAAAAAATTCGGACATAACCTGGTGAGATTGCTTAAGAAATTTGTTTGTATAGTAGCAAAGACAGACACCATAGCCAGCGCCATTGAACTTGTCCACAACAACATGGACAGCATAGTAACAGAAAAGAATAAGTTAGAGGGTAGAAAGCATATCGTGCTTAGAGTATAATTAGGGTAGCAAAGGGATAATGTTCTGGCAAATGGGAACTTTCCCCCAAAATGTTGGTGGAGCAGATATACTAAACACCGCATTTTTTATATTGAACTTATAGAGAGTTACTCACAGGAAGTCCTGTTTATTAATGAATAAGCTTACTCTAATACCATATATAGCCATACCAGACCGTGTTAATTTGTCACTTTCAGATAACCTTCAAGGAGAATATTATTGGGTGATTTTGAACCAAAGATAGTTGGTTTTTTTTGCAACTGGTGTTCTTACGCCGGAGCCGATCTCGCTGGAACTTCACGGATTAAATATCCGACTACTATCAAAATAATAAGGGTGATGTGCTCCGGAAGGGTAGATGAAAAGCTCATACTAAAGGCATTCACTGCAGGTGCTGATGGTGTCCTTATTTGTGGCTGCAATCCTGGAGACTGCCATTACCAGAAAGGTAACCTGAGTGCCAGAAGAAGGGTCACAGGCATAAAACCTTTGCTCGATGCTATTGGTATCGGCAAAGAAAGGCTCAGGCTGGAATGGATTTCAGCATCCGATGGGCCAAAGGTAGCTGAGACGGTTAAAAGCTTTACCAATACTTTAAAAGAACTCGGCCCAAGCCCGTTCAACAGGAGCCGCAATGAGCATTGAATATATAGCTACTATATGTCCTTACTGCAGCTGTGGCTGTGGCCTCTACCTGGTCGTCAAGGATGGCAAGATTATTGGACAGGAGCCCTGGAAAGAACACCCTATAAATGAAGGATCATCATGCCCCAAAGGAAAGAATGCCTATGAATATATCTATAGTAAGGACAGGTTAACAGTTCCACTGATAAGAAAGAACGGAAGCCTTCAAGAGGCCTCATGGAATGAAGCACTCACCCTTATCGCATCGAAGTTAAGAGAAGCTACACCTGATACCTTTGGCTTCATTGCCTCGTGCCGCAATAGTAATGAAGATTCTTATGTCATGCAGAAGTTTACCCGGGTTGTTATGGGCAGTAATAATATAGAATACTGTGGTAGATTGTGCCATTCCCCAGCTGCAGCTGCTCTGATTCCTGCCATGGGTTCAGGGGCAATGCAGACGTCTCAACTCGAGCTTGAACAGCCTGACTGCTTCTTTCTGGCCGGTGTTAATTTGCAAGAAACATTCCCGATGATAACCCGGAGGGTACTCCGGGCTAAAGCCAGAGGAGCCAGGGTTATCTATACTGATCCCAGAAAGACAGCCACCGCCAATAATCTGGCAGATATTCACCTGCAGCTAAAATCCGGGACTGATGCTATTCTGCTTAATGCAATGATGCGCATCATTCTCAATGAAGGGCTGGAGGACAAAGAGTTTATTGCTTCAAAAACCGCAGGTTTCGATGAACTACGTGATTCTCTGTCCAATGTAGACCTGGAAGAAGCAGAAGCAATCACAGGAGTACCACTGGATAAAATCAGGGAGGCAGCTGTTACCTATGCTTCGGCAAAGCGGGGATGTATTCTCTATGACCAGGGCATATCACAGCACTATATTGGCACTGACAACGTACGGAATCACGCCAACCTGGCTCTTCTCTGTGGGCATGCCGGTAAACCAGGAAGCGGGGTGAACCCATTACGGGGGCAGATAAATGGTGAGGGCGGCGGAGACATGGGCTGTCTGTGTGTCTTCTACCCTGGATTCAAGCGTGTAAATGAGGAGTCAGCAAAGTTCTTTGAGCAGGCCTGGAGCGTAGAGAAACTGCCGACGAAGCTCGGCCTTACCTATATAGATATGTTGTATAGCTGTCCTTTCCTCTATATAGTTGGTGGAGACCCGATGATGGTTGCCCCCGATGTTAATAAGCTAAAGAAGACTCTAGAGAAGGCAAACTTCATAGTAGTACAGGATATATTTCCTACCGAAATAAGTAAGTTTGCCCATGTAGTGCTTCCTGCAGCTACCTGGGTGGAGAGAGAGGCTACTCATACTTGGGTAGACAGGCGAGTTCAAAAGGTAAATAAGGTCGTTAATCCGCCAGGTGAGGCCAAGCCTGACTGGTGGATTATATGCAAATTAGCCGAGAGGATGGGCTATCAAAACAAGTTTGACTTCAACTCATCAGGTGAGATATTTAAGGAAATAAGAAAATGCGTCCCCCAGTATAGGGGGATAAGCTACGAACGGCTTAATAAAGCAGTAGGAGGGATCCACTGGCCCTGCCCTTCAGAGGAGCATCCAGGAACGCCCACTCTATTTTTAGAGAAATTTTCTACACCTGACGGTCTGGGGCATTTCCAGGCCGTGGAATACAAATCCCCGGCTGAGTTGCCTGACGAAGAGTATCCCTATGTTCTCACCACCGGAAGAAGCATATTTCACTATCACACCGGGGCAATGACACTACGGACATCCAAACTCAGTGATGAAATTCATCACGGCTTTGTTGAGCTAAATCCCAAGGATGCCGTGAAGCTGGGAATCAAAAGTAAGGATACGGTTATTGTAACAACAAGGAGGGGAAGTATAGAAGTTGAAGCTAAGCTAACCAACGAGGTACCACCAGGGTTGTTGTTCATACCTATCCACTTCCCTGATTCCCGTGCCAATGCGCTGACAATATCAGCCCTGGATCCCAAGGCCAAGTGTGCCGAGACCAAAGTGTGTGCCGCCAGGATGGAGCTAAAACAATGAAGGGAGACATGTACATTGCCTGTTCTTCAGAGAAAGAGATAATTGAAAAGGCTGAACATGGCGGAGCAATTACCTCGCTGCTTAAATTTGCCCTGAAAAGTGGAAGGGTGGATAGCGTACTGGCAATCAAGGCACGAGGTGGCGACAGATATGATGGGATACCATTCCTCATCACCAACCCGGAAGAATTAGTGGAGACAGCAGGCTCGCTACATTGTAGTTCAGTGAATATTCCACGCTTCCTGAAAGAATATCTGGATGGCGCAGCCAGCCAGAAAATTGCTGTTACTGTTAAACCATGCGACGCAAAAGCAATCATCGAGCTTGCCAAGAGAGGCCAGATTACCCTTGATAACTTACTCCTCATTGGGGTGAACTGCACCGGTACTCTTCTCCCCACAAAGGCAAAGAAAATGATGGAAGAGGAATTCGGGGTAGACCCTGCTGATGTAATTGCAGAGGATATCGAAGATAATAAATTGATACTCCGCCTTAACAATGGAACGGAAAAAGAACTTGAGCTGGCCACATTAGAGCAAAAAGGATATGGGCGGCGGGAAAACTGCCGGAGATGTACCAGCAATATCCCAACAATGGCCGATATCGCCGGCGGTAAATGGGGAACCACAGACAGAAAAAGCACATTTATTGAAGTGTTCTCTGATAAGGGAGCAGAGCTTATTAGAGCAGCAATTAAAGCTGAAGCTTTAGACGTTGACCCACCGGAGAATGAAGCAATAAAAACCAGAAGACAGAAAGACGAAGCTGCAAGCAAACTGGCGTATCAGTGGCAACAGCAGGACCTTGCTGAAAATAACGCAATGAGCAACGATGAAAAGTTTGACTACTGGTTCCAACAATTCGGCAAATGCGTCAAATGCTATGGATGCCGTGATGCCTGTCCGATATGCTACTGCAAGGACTGCATTCTGGAGGCAGACAGAAGCTTAGTACCTGGTGGCGAGGTTCCACCCGATGATATGTTTCCGTTAATAAGAATTACCCATGTTATGGATTCCTGCGTTAATTGTGGACAGTGCCAGGATGCCTGTCCCATGGAGATCCCCCTTTCCCGCCTGATATTCATGCTGAACAGAGAATTGTTTGATATTTTCAAGTACGAACCTGGAACAGATATGAGTCAGCTTCCTCCGCTGCAGTCAGTAACTGAAGAAGAGTTGACGATGGAGAGCGTTGAGATTGCCTTTTAAGAGCGAACGGTTTAGCCAAACCCTGACCAACCATGGCACTCAACATACATGGAAGAGATTATTCATTCCATAGGATAGTTTCTGCAACTACCTGTTTACTCGTAAATTATTGATGATACCTCTGTTATGCAAGCGTCTTTGCCAGCCGCTTGGCAAGGGCAACAATTGTCAGTATAGGCGGCAACCCTGCCGACCTGGGCAGAACACTGGCGTCACAAACAAAAAGATTACTCACCTTAGTCTGCAAATCTTTGTCCACGACCCTTCCTATAGCAGCGGTCCCGCCGGGATGTCCACCCTGTACCTTGCTAACTACAATAGATTTACTGTCCGCCCCTGATTTCACCAGAATATCCTTTGATATTGAAACCCCTCCATCCAACCGTACTCTGTCAGCAGCAGTTACTGGTTTCGAAAATGCACCATCGGCATAAACCCGGCCAGTCAAATCATCCTTGGTCTTGGTCATAATACCAAGCAGTCGCCTAGTGGGCATAAAAAATCCTTTTATTCCCAATTCAACAAACCGTACCAGCCTCGATTGATTGATATATGGAGAGAGAATAAAACCCTTGCTCTTGTAGAACTCATGGTCGACAAGCGCCATCACTGGTTCATTAGTCTGGTTTAGGTCCTTACTTACACCATAAGTATTCACCAGCAAATCCAGAAATAAATTTTGTCCTGCATCTTGAATCCCTGATTGCTGCAGGATGACGGGAGTAGTAATTCCACCAGCAGCAATGATAACCACATCAGCAGGTAGTTCCGAATAACCATGAGAGCCTATCATGCCGATACCCTTAACTTTTCCATTATCAATAAGAACTTTTTGAACTCTGCTGTTATAGAATGTCTCTGCTCCATTTTTCTTTGCCACATCAAGAAAATCGAGTGCGGTCCACTTGGCACCATACTTGCAACCAAATTGGCATACACCGCACCGTCTGCATTTAGTCGTGTCTATAAACTTTGGCATCGGTTCCATATGGTATCCCAACTGTTTTGATGCTTCCAGTATCTTCTTGGAACCCATTGATAGAAGCCGCTCATCGTACGGAGACACTTTCATCTCCCCTTCTGCCTCAGAGAATTCTGCCTCTAAATTGATACCCAACTCAGCAAGCTCTTCTTCCAAAGAACGAACACAACAGCCGCAGGATGCTACAGTAGACCCTCCAGCCATAATTGTTCTCCATAAAATTGTGCCTTCTTTTGACTTTGCAGGCATCATAGAAACGCAGTGAATCTCTGAAAGTGCCAATGCTGGTCTCGTCCCTGCCCTTTTCCAGTAGCGCAACCTGTTTACCTTTTTTTTGCCAACTCCATTGCCAGCGTGGCTCCTCTAGCACCCATCCCAACGACAATATATTCATATTTATTTTTCTCCATCTTTTCACCTCCAAAATCGAGCTTTCTTACCAGTCTCACTACAGCCGAATATTTGCTCAAGCTGCTTTTTAACAATGAGCGCATTATATACCCGGTTCAACTCAGTTTCTACCTATTATTGACCCGGGGAGAGCCTATAATATATCGGAACAAGACTGGTCATGTTATACTTGCTTCGATTTTAGTCCAGAAAGGTATATACGTATTAGCCCTCTACCGGTTATTGAAGAATTTCAGCTTGGAGACCCCGGATTAAAGACATTCGCCCGGTTACCCTGGCATCTTTATAAAGGTGATCCATGCTGGACGCCACCATTAAATGCCGACCTGCTGGGCAATCGGCTGCTGCACATGGATGGACTGCTGCAGAAGAAGCATCCCTATCATAAAAATGCAGAGGTAACCCACTTTATGGCATGGCAGGATGGACAACCGGCTGGACGGATATCAGCCTCTATAAATAGACGGTTCAATGACTACTATGGCACCCGTATCGGTTTCTTCGGCTTTTTCGAGGTAATCCGTGATTATTCGGTAGCGAGTGCCCTGCTGGACAGAGCCAGAAAATGGCTTTTAGAAAGAGGGATGACCACGCTACGTGGACCTGGCGAGTACTCCAACGCCACTCACGAACGACAGGGATTACTGATAGATGGCTTCCAGTACCCTCCAACCATGGATCTGACTCACAACCCTCCGTACTATGCTGAATTCCTCGAGCAATACGGCTTTAAAAAGGCAAAGGACTACTATGCTTATATAATGGATATACAGACTGCTATATCCACACGG
>Ga0272441_10004818_pt1 | contig 23978 bp, 22 predicted proteins | sample SSMProp6N_FD_193582 | JGI IMG/M metagenome (GOLD analysis project Ga0272441, IMG submission 193582) | Marine sediment archaeal communities from Little Sippewissett salt marsh, Falmouth, MA, United States - SSM-Prop-6N | ecosystem: Environmental > Aquatic > Marine > Wetlands > Sediment ...
CATCAGGCGCGCCCGGCGAGATGACTTGCGCACAACAAGCAGAATCCGGCCGCCGCACGATCGCCTCCCCCGAAACGTCCGGAGGAAGCAGGCCCGGGCCTCGCGGCCCACCATCCACAAAACTCGGCCCCGCCGCCGGCGCGCCCGGCGCCGACTGCATCGCCAGACCGCTCAGCATCTGCTTGCGCGCCAAGTGCCCGCCCCCCGCGGCGTCCCCGCCGACCAGCGCCGCCAGATGCGCAACCACCTCGTCCACCGCTTGCGCCTGACGCGCCAGCTCACGCGCCGCCGTCGTCGACTGCTGCGCGCTCGTCGCGTTCTCTTGCACCGCACGGTTCACGTCGACGACCCCCTCCGAAATCCCCTCGATCCCGCGCTCCTGCTCCGCCGAGGCCCTGCAAATCTGCCCGATCAGTCCCACAATCTTCTCCGTCGCCTCGCGAATCGAACCAAGCTTGTCCGACAGCGCGCCTGCGGACGTCACACCCTGCTCCGCCGCCGAACGCGCCGATTCAATCAAAGCCGCCGTCGATCGCGCCGCATCCGCACTCGCACGCGCCAGGTTCCGCACCTCTTCGGCTACCACCGCGAAACCCTTGCCCGCCTCGCCCGCACGCGCCGCTTCCACCGCCGCGTTCAACGCCAACAAGTTCGTCTGGAACGCGATGTCGTCGATCGTCTTCACGATCTTTGCAGTCTCCTCCGACGAAGTCTTGATCGCGTCGATCGAAAACGACATGTCCGCCATCGAGCCCACGCCGTCCCGCACAAGATCGCCGGCCTGACTCGACAGCTCGTTCGCCGCGCGCGCGTGTGACGCGTTCTCACGGGATTGCGCCGAGATCTCCGCCAGGCTGGCAGACGCCTGCTCGATCCCCGCCGCTTGCGCACAGGAAGACTCCGCAATCCGGTCGTTGTCCGTCAGCACCTGATGCAACACCGTCCTCATCTGGTTGGAGCCTCGCGCAAGCCGCGCAATTGCCGTGCTGATCGGACGTTCGACCAACCGCGTAAGAACCAACCAAATCATCGGCAACGAAACGACCAGCACAATCAGAAACAGGTACAGGCTCGCAGCCTGCCGTCGCTTCGACGCCTGCGCGACGGACCCCAGCTCTCGCTTCAGCTGGCTCGTCGCCGCCGCGTCCAGCGCGACCAGCGCGTCCTGGATCTCCGCGCGAAGCCCGGCCAACCGCTGCGCGCCCCCCACGACCTCCGCCGAATTGTCGCCCTCGCACATCTTCGCATAAAACTCGCCGGCCAGCGCCGAGTAACTCGCCAGTGCATCGAGAATACGACCCGCTTCCTCGCACGCCGCCGCTTCCAGGTCCGCCAGCTCCGCAACCGAACCCAGCGCGCCGTTCACCGCGTCAATTTCCTTGCCCGCCGCCGCCAACAGAGACACTTCACCCGTCAGCACCGCGTCTTCGTGAAGCTTTGTCGCGCGACGGAACGCGCTCAGCGCCGCTTGACCGTGGCGAACAAAGGGAAAGGTGGCCGATACCGACTTCGTCACACGCCGAACCACAGCCCTGTAGCCGATATAGCCGATGCCCGTCGAGATCAGGTACCCCACGATCAGGATACCGAAGCTCCCCCATGTCTTCCAGATGATACGAGAACCCCCTACCATGAGCTTGCCGTCTAGCATAATCTCACGCGCCGGTCAAGAGAAACATACGCCGTTTTCGCTTGCCGCGCACGGCCGCACGGAAACAGCAAGCCCGTACGGCATAGCAAATAGACCTCTCGGATTCTTGTCCGCGCCCACCCTTTCTCCTTGTATCCGCCACCCAAGATCCGCTATGCTCTGCGGACACAGCACGTAGCACGACACGACAAGGAGCTCGAGAGCCATGAGCAAGAGCCGTGATGTCCGGAAAGACGACAAGAAGAAACCCACCATGACGCTCAAAGAGAAGCGCCGCCAGAAAAAGGCCAAGAAGGCGGGTTCCTGACACACCAGACAGAACCACAAGAGCCCTCGGGGTCGGGCCCCGCCCCGAGGGCGTCGAGCCGATTGCGCTGTGAGCGATAGGAGTCCCAGACTTCGTCGCGAACTTTCTCTCGAACTGCCCCGGGCACCGCGGGAATCGTTCTGCCCTCCGTGTTCCTCTCCTGAACTCAATCGCGAACTTCCTCGCGAACGAGGCCGTAGGCCGCACGGACAAAAAGTGGCTCTGAACACTCGGATTGCTGGCCCGAGCCAATCACTGCCGGGCACGCCAGCTGCGGGATTCGCGCCCGTTGGGCGCCGTTCGCGAGGAAGTTCGCGATTAAGTTCGAAGAGAAGATTGCGCCCGTTGGGCGCGTTCGCGATCAAGTTCGCGACGAAGTTTGGGACACCAGGCCGTCGATCCTCCCTGAAAACAGCGAATCGGTCGTATATCGTTTCATAGTCAATATATTCCACCGCAACCGATCTCCGCGTTAAGAAGGCGGTGGTCGAAAATCTCTGTCTTTTTCTCTCTGCCCCCCGCCTCTGCCGCCAAACCCTAACGTTCTGTTCCCCTGCCTGGGGGAAGACCGAAACCAAGCCCCCACTCCGAGCCCGCCCCGAGGGCGTCCTTTTCCCCTTTACACCCCACCCATCCTGCGCTACCCTGCTCCTGGAGCTGTTAATCGAGGATTGGCGCCGTGCACACGGTTCTTCCCTCTCTCTCGATTCAGGACCTCGCGCGGGTCGGCGCGCTGCACGGCCCCACGGCCTCCGCTTGGCTGTTCCGATGGCCCGCGCCAGGTATGGCCGTCGCCAAGCTCGCCTGCCTCATCCGCCGGGATCCCTGCGGGATCCCTCACTCGCTCTCGCTCAAATATCGCGATACCAACGCCGACGACCCCTATTTCTACGCCGTCGGCCTGCGCACCGCCCGCAACCCGGGCCGCGCCGCCTACGCGTTCCGATGCCCGGTCATGCTCGGCAACACCCCGTGCCTGCGCGAAACCACACGGCTGACCGCGCTCTCCGTCAGAAACCCCGTCTTCGGCTGCGACGCGTGCTACCGGCTGATCCACCGCACCGACTTCGCGCATGCCGCACATACCGCCGGATTACGCGGATGGACCAGCGCCCATGTCGCCGTCGCCTCGCCGGCGCTGCCCGCGATCCGATGCCCGACCTGCGCCAGCCGCATCGCGCCCGACAACTTCTGCTCGTTCTGCGGGACCAGCCTGCTGCGCGAACCCAAGATCGACCCCTACCAGACGCTCGAGCTCGACCGCAACGCCGCGCTCTCTCCGTCCCACCTCAAGAGCGCATACCGCCAGAAGCTCAAGCAGTACCATCCCGACCGCGTCGCGTTCGCCGGCCCCAAGATCCGGGAGCTCGCCAACGAGGAGACGCGCAGAATAACGCAGGCCTACCGCGCGCTGCAGGCCGCGCTCCGCCAGGCCGGCGCCGGCCGCTGATCCGTGCGTCCGTCGTGCGTGTCAGTCCGTGTGGGTCCGTGTCAGTCCGTGTGAGTCCGTGCGCGCGCCTGAAGGCGGCACGCAAAGCCCTGCCCCGTCACTACCGTAGCTGGTCCAACCTAGCGTGCTTGCGCTGTCTGCCGCGCTTGAAGGCGGCAGTCGAACTGCCGCACTCCGAAGGCGTTTTCACTGGAATACCGTGAACGGCGGCAGCTTGCCCTCCGTGCCGCGCTGCTCGGATTCTTCCACGAACTCCTGGATCTTTGCCAAATCCTCGCAGAACCCGAGATCCACAATGCGCTGCGCCACCGAGAGCAGGTCGGTGACATCTTCCATCGTGCTCAGCAGATACTCGCAGTCCGGCCGCGAGATCAGTTCGCGGGAGACAACAAAGAAACAGAACCACTCGACGGCGGGCGCCGCTTCCCAGCGCCGCTGCAACGGCGCCGCCACCCGCGCGCGCGCCAACTCTTTCTCCTGCCGACGCACCGCCGTCGACGCCTGCAACATCAGCTCGCGCAGTGACGTGATGTCGTCGGCCAGGCCGCAGGCCTGCACCAGGTCCAGGATCTCGTTTTCCGTCGTGTTCTCCGCGCAGACCTCGCGCAGGATCGCCCAGTCCTCCATGCGCAGCGCCCCGCAATCCGTGGCAAGCATACAGAATACATCAACGACCGGATTCACGTTTCGACCTCAAACCAGTGCGCGATACGACTCACTTCGAGCCGCCCCGCAAAAGAAAAAGCGCGTTGAATCTGCCCTTCATCGTCTCCATCGTCACCGTTACCGTCTCCGTCGATGATGCCAAATCGGCCAGCATCTGTCTCGTCAGAATCTGCGGCGGCTCCGCGCTCGCCTTGCATTCCTTCATGTCCAGCGTCGCGCACGCGTTGCCGATCACGACATTCACGAACTCTTCGACCGCATCCAGAGTCAGCTCGTCGACTTCCGTCCGATCCTCCTGCAAAATGTGGCGCGCGATCGCCAGGGTCAACCCTTCCGGCACCGCCAACGCGTACTGCACCGGCTTGTCGCCTGTAATCTTCTGCGAAAACACGTAAACCGCCTCGTCCGGCTCCGCATAGCCCACCTTGACAGAAATGACCTTGATGATCTGTTTGGTGTAGTGCAGGAACAGGTCGATCGTAATACGCAGCATCGACGAGATCAGTTCGCGTTCCGGCACGCCGTCAAGAACCGACTCCGCCGGCGCGGCCTGCGCACCGCGTTGCGCCCGGTATTCACGCAGCAGTTCCTCGAACCGTTCCAGGCTCAGGTAGCCCTTCTGCACCAAGGCCTCGCCGAAAAACACCCATCGCTCCGACCGCTCTTTGCTCAGCTCCGAGAGCTGTTCGTAGCTCAACATCTTGCGGCGCAAGGCCAACTCGATGAACTTCTTGTCCGAACCCTTGTGCGCATCGTCCAGCTCGCGCAGCTGTTCTTTCGTCAAACAGCCTTTCTCGATCGCCAACGCACAAAGCGGCAGGTTGATCTCACGCTGGTATTTCACGGCATCCAACAGCATCTCGCGCGTGATGATGTTTCGTTCCAGCAGATATTGCCCAAAGAATCGCGTCGCCATTCCGCTCGCCCCTCTCCTGGTCATGCGCCAATCCAGACAAACCAAGGCCCTGGCTGGCCTCGCACGGACGCCGCCGGCTTGCCCACAGGCACTCGCACGCCCCCCGTTCAGCCGGTTCCGTCGCACCCGCGCTTTCTCTATAACATGCCCATCCGCTTCGACGCAAACACAGCTTCTCGTGTCCTCACCGCAATGTCGGTCCGGCCCGCGCCTCGTCACGTGACCTATGCGAGACTCTCGCCGAAGGATCTGCGCTGTTTCTACGGCACTAGATCTTGATTGACAGACGCGCACCGCCGCCGTATACTCCACAGCCGGACGACGCGGAAGAACAGGGAGAGCCCGTGAGAGTCATAATCGGGGGGATGGCAGGGCGACTCATGGTGCTCGTGGGGGCGGTTTGTCTCATGCTCACGCTGGCACTCGGCGTGTTGGCCACCGTCGCCGCGCGCTCTGTCGGACGCGCCATGCTCTCGACACAGGGCCTGTTCGTCGTCCAACAGCTCCAGAAGAACCTCGCGCTGGATATGCAGGCGCGTCGCGTCGACAGAGGCAAATCGGTCCAGCTGACGCTCGACCTGCTCAAGGGCATCAGCGGCGGCGCCAAAGTCGTTGCCGCCGTCGCCGTCTACGACGAGACCGATGCCTTGGTGGCACACTATCATCACACAGGCCAGGAGCCTGCTCCCCGTCTTGACGCCGAGCAGAAGGGGACGAGCCGCGAGACACGCGACTTGATCGTCCGGTGCAGCCCCCTGCACGGTCCGCAAGAGGAACTGCTCGGGCATGTCCTGGTCCAGTTCTCAAAGACCGGTTTTCTGGCCGCCGTGGCACGGACCCGGGCGTCCGTCATCGTGATCGGCGCGATCGCCTTCTGCGTCTCGATACTCGTCTCCGTGTTCTTCGCGCGCTCGCTCACGACCCCGCTCCTGCGCGCGATCGGCGGGTTGACCCACAACGCGCATGCGCTGTCGGAAGACTCCCAGCGCGTCGCCGATGCAAGCCGCCAACGCGCCGACGGCGCGGCCAGGCAGGCGGCAAGCCTGGAACAGATCTCCGCCTCGCTCGCGCAGATGCTCGCCGTGACAGACGCCAATGCCGAGAACGCACGCGGCGTCGACCAGGAAGCCCGCAACGCGCGCACCGCCGCCGAATGCAGCAGCGAGGCGGTCGCCCGGCTCTCGGAAGCCATGGCCAGGATCGAGCAGTCGTCCGGAGAAACCGCCGGGATCGTCAAAACCATCGACGAAATCGCGTTCCAAACGAACCTGCTCGCGCTCAACGCAGCCGTGGAAGCGGCCCGTGCGGGGGAGGCCGGACGCGGTTTTGCCGTGGTCGCCGAGGAAGTGCGGCGACTCGCCCGGAGCAGTGCGAAGGCGGCCACGGACACGGCCGCCCTGATCGAGGCATCGCAGAAGGATGCCGCCAACGCCGCGCAAGTCTCGAGCGACGTCGTCAGTATCCTCCAGGAAATCCGAAAAAGCGTGGATAAGGTCAGCCAGTTGGCCAGCGAGGTGTCCGCCGGCAACGCCGAGCAGACCAAGGGCATCTCGCAAGTGAACAACGCCGTCAGCGACACCGAGTCGGTCACGCAAGCCAACGCCGGCGGGGCACAGGTCCTCTCCGAATCCGCCGCCGCCCTCGAACAACGGGCGCAAGACATCTCCGCGCTGGTCACCGTTCTCGAGGGTATCGTCGGCGGCACGGCGCCCCGGCAGTCGGCCCCTGTCGCGGAACGCATGCCCGAAGCAGAGGCGCTGCCCCAGGGGGAGGCCTTGCCCCAAGTGCATGCCATGCCCGAACCGCAGGCCATGCTCAATCCGGAGCCAGCCGACGCGGAACCGGGTATCACAGCGCCTCCCGAGCCGGCGGCATGGCAGAGAAACGTCCGACAGCCTGACACCGTGCGCGTGTTCGAGGCCTTGGGAATGCCGAGCGAAGAGCCGACCCCAAAGCCGAAAGAGCAGCGTCGGCCTCATGACGAAGTGCCCGACGCCTGACGTCGGACTCAGGGCTTAAGGCGACCCCGCAGCTCGTTTTTCTCCGGCGGGCGGCGCGCCACGATATCCGCTCCACGCATCAAACGCTGCGTCAATCCGCCCTCCCCACCTCCGATCCGGGCCGCACGCCTGTATTCCAGCAGAAACGCCACATCCTCGGCCGTGAACAAGTTCGTCTGTACGCCAACGAGCCTGGCAAGATAGCGCGCGCGTGTGTCCGTGCCGTCAGATGCAACCGTGGCAGGCAGCGTTTCGAGCTTTTCCGCCAGCATCACCAGCGTGTCCGCCAGCGATTGCTTGTTCGACTCCGCATAGCCCTGCAGTGTCCGCTCCAGCTTGCGGGCGCCCGCGTCGTAGGCGGCAAGAGCCGCGATCAACGTGCGGTCTATGTTGCTGCGGCCCAACGCCTCGTTCACAGCCAGCAGCAGCCGGTTCTCGGGGATCTCCCGGACCAACGACGCAATCTCGCCCGCAAGCTCGCGCTTCGCCGTCAGGAAATCCTTCGCGCCTGTCAGAAACATATATTCCTTCACCACGTTGTTCACGGTCAGGACGCGATACCGGTAAATCCACTTGCGCTTCTCCTCCGGCGTCGCCAACCGTTCCGCTGCGGCTGCGGCCTCCAGGCGAATCTCTCGGACCTGCGCCGACGTCACGGGAATTCCGTACCGTGCCGTCAAATCCTGTGCAATTCCCGCCTCGTCCACCGCGTCCAGGTAGAGCTGCGTCACCGTGTCGTACAAATCCGATCTGGACAGGAAAGGAATCAGCCTGTGCGCCTCGCTCAGCCCCGACGACGCCGAAGCGCCGGATTGCGCTTCACGCCCGGAACTCGGCTGGCCTGCCGGCCCCGCTGCGACCGGCGCCTGGGGGCTCGGCTGCGCCGCCGGCACGGCGGCCGACTGGCTTGCCCGCGCCTGCCTCGCGTGGGTGCCGTCGGCAGCGGATGCCGCACCTTGCTCCGGTCGACGCGGCGGCGCCGCCCCACTCCGTGCCTGGCTGCGCGCGGCGTCCGTGAACACCTGGCGCTCCAATTCGTTCGCAAAAACGCCAAGCTGGGCCGCGGCTTCAACCAGCACGGAAAGCTCCGGCTTCTCTCCCAGGGCCGGCACCAACCCGCGACAGGCCTCCGGCGTGAGCAGCCCCTGAGAAACCGCGTAGAAGAAGAACCACTCCGCCTCGAGCGCCCGCGTGGCGTCTGTCGCCCCGTCCGCGCCCGCGACAGACGAGACAGGCACGGTCGGGCCCGCCGCCTGCGGCGCAGCCTGCGCCGCGGGCGACGACGAGGTAACTGGCGCGGCCGAACGCGATGCGCGCGTCGTCGCCTGCGCCGCAGGCGACGACGCCGTGGCCGGCGTGGCAGAAACCTGCGTTCGCCGCGCCGTGCCCTGCTCGCGCGCCACGACCGCCTCGACCACCTGCTCCAATTGTGCCGCATCGCTCGCTATCCCGAACCGCCGGACCATCTCGAAATACTCCGGCGCCGGCACGTGCTCGTCGCAAAGCGCGCAAAGAATCTCGTACTGCTCGTTCGTGAACAGTTTCCTTTCGCGCGCCTCAGCGCACACCTTCCTCTGGATCCGCTCGTTCATCCGCACCACCAACCACGCACAGTAGCGCAGGCCCGCCTCCCCTCCCTGTCCCCACGGGAGAGGGCCGGGGCCGTGCCCGCCAAAGCCACGCAGGGCGAAGGCGGGTGAGGGGAGTCGGAGCATGACAACGGCTCGACATCATCCGCATGGGGCCACGGCCCGGAAGCGCAAGCCCCTCCCCCCCCCCGTCACGGCGGTGTCTGCGCCAATCCGGCCCTGCTTGCGCTCCTCAACGTCATTGAAGGCGGCAGTTTGACTGCCGCACTCCGAAGGCTTTTGCCGCATTCCGAAAGCTCATTCGAAATAGAACATCACCAGAAATTCGCCCTTCGCCGTCCGCATCGTCACCGCAATCGGTACACACTTCGGCAGCAAACACCGCGCCATCTTCGGAGTCAGCACCTGCGGCGGCCCGCTCTGGAGCTTCAGCGCGCGGCCGAGCTGTGCACAGCCGTTGCCGACCACGACGTTCACGAACTCGCTGACCGCGTCCAAAACAAGGTCGTCGACGGCCGCGAACTCCTGCTGCAGCATAGATCGGGCGATCGACAACGTGAGTGCGCCCGGCAAGGCCAGTGCGTACGTGAAGCCCCCCGTTCCCGATACGGTCTGGGCAAAAACATGGCCGTCATCCGCCCATGACGCCTCCCCCACGGCAACGCCCGTGATACGTACCAATTGGCGCGTGTAGCGCAGGAACAGCTCCAGCGTGATCCGCAGAACGGGCAGAAGGACATCCCGATGCGGCACGTCCGCCAGATCAACGCCCGTCACCGGCATCTTCGAGGCCCGCTCTCGCTCGTCGCGATACGCGGCCAGCAACCCGCTCATCTGGACGAGACTCAGGTCGCCCGTCTCCAGCAATGCCTCCGCAAGAAAATGCCAGCGCCCGCAATCGGTCTCTGCATGCAGTGCGGACAGGCGCGGAAACGTGAGCATCCCGTTCAGCGCCGCAAGCGTCAGATGCTTTCGCTTCGTCTTCCCGTGCTGCCGGTCCAGGTCCGCCATCTGGTCGGGCGTGAAACAGCCCTTCTCGACGGCCAACGCGCAGAGCGGCGGCGTGTCGTGCCGCAGGAAAGCCAGCACGTTCAGCAGCGCCTCCGAATCCACGGCGCCCCGCTCCAAAAGGAATTGACCGAAAAACTTCATCTCAGCCCCGTTCGCAAAAAAGGAAAAACGCGCGAAAATCGCCTTTCGCCGTCTCGAGATCGACCGTCACGCCGTTGCAGGAGGAGAGCAGCTTCAGGAACGTCTCCTTCAGCATCAACTGCGGCGGCTCCGCACTTACTTTGTAGTCCGCCATGTCCAGGCTCGCGCACGCGTTGCCAACGACAATGTTCACGAACTCCGTAACCGCATCCAGCACCATCTCGTCGATGCGCGCGTTCTCCTCCTGCATAATGTAGTCCGCGACCAATAGCGTCAGTTCTTCGGGCAAAGCCAACGCGTAGAAGAAAGGGCGGTTGCCCGTAACCTTCTGCGCGAACACGTAGGCGATATCCTCGGGCGGCTCGCAACGGGCGACAACCGATTTGACCTTGATGATCTGCTTCGTGTAGTGCAGAAACAAATCCAACGTCGTGCGGAGCAACGAAGAGATGATGAGCTTGTCCGGCACGTCCGCGAGCGTCTCCGTCAACTCGTCGGCCGCCGGCTGTTGCTTGGCACGGTATTCCTCGAACAGCGTATTCAACTCCACCAGGCTCAGGTGGCCCCGCCGGACCAGCGCCTCGCCGAAAAAGACCCAACGCTCGCTGCGCACCTTGCTCAGGCTCTCGAGCTGCCCGTACGTCAACATCCCGTCCTGCAGCGCGATTTCCATGAACTTGCGGTCCGATTTCGTATGCTCCGCGTCCAGCGCTTCAAGCTGCTCCGCCGTCAGGTAGCCGTGCTCCACGGCCAACGCGCAGAGCGGCAAGTTGATGCTCTTCTGGTGCTGCACGGCGTCCAGCAGGACTTCGCGCGAAATCACGCCTTTCTCCAGAAGAAACTGGCCGAAGAACTTCGTGCTCATGGGCTGTCCCCCGCCACATCCTTCTTGACCAGCAGCCGGCGCAACGCGCCGAGCAGCGCGTCTTTCTCGAACGGCTTCTGGATGAACGTCTTCGCGCCCGTCGTCAGGCACTGCGAAACCGTGTCCTCCGTGCCCAGCGACGAGAGCATCAGAACCGCCGCGTTCGGATCCAACCCCATGATACTCGTCAGGACATCCGTGCCGCTCGCTTCCGGCATGATCACGTCCAGCACCACCAAGTCCGGTGAATGCGCCTTGTATTGCGCAACCGCCTCTATCCCGTTCGTTGCTTCGGCCACAATGCGGAACTCGGTCCCGTCCAGATACCGCTTCACGAGCCGCCGCGCGAATGCTGAATCGTCCGCTATCAATACTGAGTACTGTTCTGCCATCTCGTACCTCCCCCAGGGAAAATTGTGGATGGTGCCTCCCGCCCCGATCCACCATTCACCATTCACGATTCACGATTCACGATTCATTCTCTCTAAGCGTGTTCCAACAAGGCCGCCGCAATCCGATCCGAACCAAGGACCTCCGCCGCCGCCCCCGCCTTGACCGCGGCACCGGGCATCCCGAACACCACACAGCTCTTCTCGTCCTGCGCAATCGTGTGCGCGCCCGCCTCGCGCATCTCCGACAGACCCGCCACCCCGTCGGAGCCCATCCCCGTCAAAATCGCGGCCACCGCGTTCGCGCCGGCGTATCTTGCCACCGACTTGAAAAGAATGTCGACACTCGGCCGTTGCCCGCTGACCGTCGGGCCGTCCTTGACATCCACGTAATAACGTGCGCCGCTGCGCCGCAGCACCATGTGCCGGTTGCCCGGCGCGATCAGGGCAACGCCCGGTATCACCGAATCGTTCCGGCGCGCCTCGCGCACTTCGATCGCGCACAACCCGTTCAGACGCTGCGCGAACGCCGCCGTGAAATGCTCCGGCATGTGCTGCACGATCACCGTGCCCGGCGCGTTCCGCGGGAACCGCGTCAGAATCTCGCGCAAAACCTGCGTGCCGCCGGTCGATGCGCCCAGCGCAATCACTCTGTTCGTCGTGCGCGCCAACGCCAGACGCGCGGGCCGACCCGGCGCGCGCTCGCCCGGGCGTTCCTTGCGCTGCACCTTCACGCCCGCCACCGCACGGATCTTCTGCGCAAGCGCCACCGACATCTCCGCCACCGTGTATGCGCTGCCCGGCTTGCACATCACCTCCAACGCGCCGCTCTCTACCGCCTCCAGCGCCAACTCGCCGCACTTCGGCGTCAGCGACGAGACAATGATCACCGGCATCGGTGCATAGTGCATCAATTTGCGTAGAAACGTCAAGCCGTCCATGCGCGGCATCTCTATGTCCAGAATCAACACGTCCGGCTTCAGCTTCACGATCTTGTCACGTGCCACGTAGGGATCCGGCGCCGTGCCCAGAACCGCCAGCCCCTTCTCCTTGCCCAGCTCCGCCGTGAACACCTCGCGCACAATCGCCGAGTCGTCCACAATCAACACCCCGATCGGCTTCCGTCCCATTGTCCCACCCTCAAGTCGCCAGGTTTCCACGTCGCCCCGCCACAGGCGGGGCAAGTGGCCACTTGGGCCCGCCGCGCGGGCCCGACGTGGCAGGTTTCAGGTTTCAGGTTTCAGGTTTCAGGTTTCAGGTTTCAGGTTTCAGGAAAGAATGTCGCTCCTCTCGTCTCTTCAAGTCTCAACTTCCGACTTCCCACGTCGCCCCGAAGCGCTCCGCGCTCGGGGCAAGTGGCCGCTTGGTCCCGCCTCGGCGGGACCGACGCGGCGATTTCCGACTTCCGACTTCTCCCCAACCACCACCAGGCTCCCCACAACCGCCGCCTCGTCCGCCCAAACCCGCACATTCTGCGGGTCCGTGTACAACTCGCGCCAACGATCCCCGTCAATCGGGTCCACACGGGGCACACCCAGATCGAAAACCGGCTGCTCCCCGAACAACGCCACCGTCAGCTCGCCGCAGATCAGGTTGACCAGCTCCTTCAAGGCGTCCTGACCCGTCTCCGCGTTTGCCTCCCCCGCCGGCACGCCCAACGCGTTCGCCGCAAGCTGCCGCGACAGGTCGGGCGAGGCCGCAATGCTGATCTCGCCGCGGGCCGGCCCCGAAAACGTGATCGAGGCCTGCAGATACTCATCCCCGCCGTCCGGTGCCGGCTCGCCCGCCGTCTCCACGAACATGAAGCCAAACTTCTCGAACACATCCGTGATCGCGCTCAATAAGCTCCCTCTGTGTTCTGTCTTCACGGTAGTTTGCTCCTCCGCAAAACCTTGTCATGGACCTCGCCCACCCGCCTGCTTGGCCCCGGCCTCGCTCCGAGCCGGGGCCTTGCGGCGGGTCGGAAACCTTGTCGATTCCTTCCCGCAACAAATCTGGCCGGCGACGCCCTGGCCGTGCATGGGCAACCGAACGTGGTTGAAGGCGGCAGATTAACTGCCGCACTCCGAAGGTTTTGCCCCCAGCACATCCTCGATCACCGCCTTCACGTTCTCCGGCGTGAACGGCTTCTTCAAATACGCACTCGCGCCCTTTGCTTTCAGCTCCTGGATCCGCGTCACGCTGCGCTCCGTCGAGATAATCACCACCGGCGTCGTCGCCAACACGCCGCTTTGCGACATCCTGTCCACCATCTCGATGCCTGTCATCTCCGGCATGTTGATGTCCGCAAAAACAACGTCGATCCAGTTCGCTTCCAACTGCTCCAACCCCTCACGCCCGTTGCCCGCCTCATAGATCTCGCCCAGATCGAGTCCGCTCATCCGGACGATCTTCGCGACCATTGCCCGAGTCACCCGCGAATCGTCCACGATCAGTACGTTGTAAGCCATGTCCGCCTCCTCCGCCTAAAGCTCCGTCACCTCCCGGCCGGACTTCACGAAGCAACGGCCGGACCCGACCTCGAGCCGCACCGTGCGCCGCTTCTCGCCACCGACATCCTCGCCCGCGATCAACAAGTCGTTCAGCCACAGCATCCTGCGCAGCACCACGTAGTTGCGCTCCCCGATCCGAAACAGATCGTTGCGATCCAGGATCTTCGACGCGCCCGCCACCCGCACCACCGCGCGCGCTTTGCGCACGCCTCTCTTGAAGAGATCACCAAGAAACAGCGCCATTCCCGTATCCACGAACATGCACGGGCGCGCTTTCGCTTTCTGCCCGTCCACGCGCGCCAACGGCAGCATGCAATGGATCATCCCGCCCACGCCGCAGACCGGATCGTGGATCGCGACCCCCACGCACGAACCCAGCGAATAGGTCACCAGCACGTCGTTCGGATTGCCCGAAACGACCATGCTCGCGATGTCCACGACCACCGTTCTCATCACATCCACCATCCGCCCTCCTTCGCCCTTCGGGCTTCGGAGGGCAAGCCATCCACATCCGCGAGCGAACGCTCGCGGATTCCCCGTCACATCTTCACATACACCGACGGCTCGACGCTCTTGAAATCGCTCAGCATGCCCGAAAGGCTCTCCGCATGCCCGACCATGAGGTAGCCGCCCGGCTTGAGCAAGCGGTACATGTCGGCCAACAGCCGCTTGCGCACATCGTTGTCGAAATAGATCATCACGTTGCGGCAGAAGATCACGTCGAGCGGCCCCCTCAACGGGAACGGCGGCTTGGCCAGGTTGATGCGGCCAAACGTGATCATCCGCCGCAGCTTGTCGTTCGCCAGGTAATGGGCCTCTCCGCCCCCGTTGCGCCGGTCGAAGTATTTCCGAAGGAGAACTCTCGGCACATGCTCCACGTATCGCGGCTCGTAGGCACCCTCCCGCGCGCGTGCCAGAGCCTGCGTCGAGAGGTCCGTCGCCAGGATTCTGGCGTCGTATGTCGATGCCAGCGCCTCCGAGACGGCAATCGCCACCGAATACGGCTCCTCGCCCGTCGCACAGGCCGCACACCAGATCCGGAACCGGCTCTGGCCTTCCGCCTCCCAACGCTTCAGGAACCCGTCCAGCAACCCGAAATGTCGTTCTTCCCGGAAAAACTGCGTGACGTTCGTCGAAATCGCGTTCAGTAGCTCAACCGCTTCCGTTCCGGTTTCGTCCTCTTCGACCACGCGCAGATAGTCGCGGTGTTTCTGGATACCAAGCCGCCGCATCCGTTTCGCGACGCGTGCGCAGACCAGCGCGCGCTTGCACGGGCCCAGCTTGATCCCCGCCTGCGCGTAGATCAGCCCCGCGAACTTCCGGAATGTCGGCATGTCGATTGTCGAGTCGACTGTCACGCAATCGCACTCCGTGCCCGCAACGGCGACGATCAACGCGCCGCTACCCCACTTGCCGTTCAGAAATCCTTGAATTCCTGTTTGTCCAGAGGGATCACTTCTTCCGGCCTGAGCGCCGCCACCTCGAGCGGCCGCTCCTGACGGCGCGTCGCATATTCTGCCGGCCGCTGCGTGTTGTCGGCCGCAGGCGAAAGCAGCGAAGGAAGCTGGGGCGCAGAAGCCCCGGTCCGGGCTGCGTCGGCATGCTCACGCTGTGCAGCGGGGACCGTCCGCGCGGACAGCGCGCCGCGCACGGTCGTCTCTTCCACTGCCCGCCATGCGCCCTTGCCGCTGTTGCCCCGCACGATCACCAGCAAATCCCTCGTGATCACGTTCAACTGCGCCACTTGCGACGCAAGCTCCTCTGAAGCACTCGCGGATTCCTCCGCGTTCGCCGCCGTCCGCTGCACGACTCCGTCCATCTCCGAGACCGCCGTGCTCACCTGGTCCAGGCCCTGGGCCTGCTCGCGGGAGGCCGCCGCAATTTCCGCAACGAATGTACCCACCTTTGCCGTACTCGCCTGCACGCCGTCTAGGTTCTTCGCGACCTCGTCCGCCACCGCTACGCCGGCATCCGCATTCTGCTGCGCGGTCTCTATCAGGGCGGCCGTGTCCCGCGCCGCGTTGGCACTGCGCTGCGCCAGATTCCGCACTTCCTCCGCCACAACCGCAAAGCCCTTACCCGCCTCCCCGGCGCGCGCCGCCTCGACCGCCGCGTTCAACGCCAGCAGATTCGTTTGGAACGCAATCTCGTCGATCGTCTTGATGATCTTCGCGGTCTGCGAAGAAGACTGCTTGATCTGCTCGATCGCGCCGGACATGCGCTGCATCGAAGATACGCCGCTGTTTACCAGTGTCTGGGTCTCCTTCATCAGGCCGTCCACCTTGCTCGCGCCGTCCGCGTTCTGACGCGTCATGGCCGACATCTCTTCGAGCGACGACGACGTCTCTTCCAGACTCGAGGCCTGCTGGCTCGAGCCCTCCGCCGTGTGTTGGCTCGAAGCTGCTACCTGTCGGGATGCCGACCCGATCTCACTCGCACCCTTCGCCAAACCGGCTGTCACGCGGTTGATCGCCCGGGTAACACTCACGATGATCCCCAGGGAAATCAGCACAAGGATCGATACACTGAAGAGACCGGATACCGTGTTCCGCCAGCGCGACGCCCAATAGGACTGGTGCACGGCCGCGAATCCCGCAACCATTTCCTTGCGGCTGCGTATCGTGCCCGCCGCCAGCGCGGCCGTCATTCCGTTGTACTGCGCGGTCATCTCCTTGAGCGAAGCTTGAATCGACTCCCCGAGATCCTCTTTCATCAGCCGCGCCGAAGTCTCACGCGCAAGACTGTAGTATTCCGTGAATGCCGTCTCCAATTGCTCAAATGCCGCCTTGTTCAAGAACGCGTTCTGCTGGCCCGACGTACATCCACGAAGAAACTCGTCACGCAGTCGATCCGCGGCCGTCAGTCGTTCGGGCTCGGCCGCGGCAACCGCATCCTCCAGCTCGCGCTGGATATCCTCCAGCAACCGCTCAAGACCCTGGCTCAATTCCAGGCCCGGATGATAGCCCGCCTCAATCGCCCGGAGATGTTTCTGGCTCTTCAAAAAGGTCGACTCCGTAGAGACGAAGTTGAAGACCAGCGCCAGAATCGCAACCAGGGGCATAAGGCCCATCTTGTATGAAAATCTCACCTGACATCACCTCCCAGCTTCCCGAGGGAATCCGGGGAGCCGCAGACAAGCGGCGGCCCCGATTCCATCGTCGGTCAGTCCGTCACCTCCAGCACAGTGACGCCCGCCGCCGACGCCAACTCGCTGATATACCCGATCGCGCCCGCATTGTTCCGAACATACTCCAGAACCGCGGCATCCGAGCCCTTCTCTACCGGCGGCACGCCGCGGCCGGAGAAGATCTGCTGCTGCCAGTAGCTCTTCACGGCTCTGGCGCTCTTGCCGTGGATGGCTCGACTGAAGGCAACGCGCACCGCCGCGTCGACCTTCTGGTCAACCGGCACCACTGTCGTTCCGTCACGCCATCGCGCCTCCTTCTTCATGAAGAATTTCGACAACTCGGCTTTGGACAACCGGGTAACTCCATTGCCGCTGTTCACGATCACTTTGTATCCCCCGCCCTCCGCGGCCGGACTCACGCAAACCGAACCCAGAAGAAGAAGCAGGACGCAAAGAACACTCACAAGAATCGATCTTGTCATTGTCACACTCCTCATCACTCCTCGTTTCGTCAGGAGTCTATGGCCGGACCACGCGCGACCCGCCCGGCCTCCCCCGGTTGGTCCGCAGCTTCCGCTGCGCGCTCAACCGCGCCCAGCCCCTCCAGTTCCGCCACGGAAAGAACACGATCGATGTTCAGCAGGATCTTGACGGTCCCACCCGACTTGGCCATGCCCATGATGAAGCCGGTATCCACCGTCGTCCCGAACGGGGGCGGCGGCTCGATGTCTTCGCCTGCAATGTCGAGGACCTCCGAGACCTCATCCACGATGATCCCCATCACGACCGACCGTTCTCGCAGCTCAACTTGCACCACGATGATGCAGGTCCGCTCCGTCGCCGGAACTTCCGCCATCCCGAACTTGCCGCGCAAATAGATCACCGGCACCACCTTCCCACGCAGGTTGATTACGCCCTTCACATATTCCGGTGTGCGCGGAACACGGGTGATGGACTGCAGCTTGATGATCTCCTGCACCGTCAGGATCTCGAGTCCATACTCCTCGTCGCCCAGCTTAAACGTCAGGTACTTGCCCGCTTTCTCCAGCATCGCCTGCGTCGCGTTCTTCGCCGTCGCCTGCGTCGCGTTCTTCGCCATCACGCGGCCCTCCCTTGCTTCCGTGTTCACGCACGTGGCCTTCAGACCGTGCGCCGCTCGTCGCCAATTTCACAATGCCCGCCACATCCAGAATCAGGCCCGGTCGTCCGTCCGCCATGATGCTCGCGCCCGATATGCCCGGGGTCTGTCCAAGCCCCTCGCCCAGACTCTTGATCACCGTCTGCTGCTGGCCCAACAGCGCGTCAACCAGCAATCCCGCGCGTCGCCCGCTGTCCTCAACGATCATCACGATCGCCTCGCACGGATCGTCGATCGCGGATGCAGACTCGAACAGCCTGCTCAGACGAAACAGCGGAAGCAAAGCGCCCCGGAACGCGATCAGCTCACCCCGGTCCAGCACGGACGAAAGCATATCGGCGGTCGGCCGCACACATTCCACAATCGATAGCAGCGGCACCACATACGTCTCCGCGCCGACCATCGCGGCCATGCCGTCGATGATCGCCGTGGTCAGCGGCAGAACCAACTCGAACGTCGCGCCGGCACCGGGCTTCGAATCGACCAGAACGTTCCCGCGCAGCCCCTCGACGCTGCGCTTCACCACGTCCATGCCCACGCCGCGGCCCGAAACGGACGTAACCGTTTCCGCCGTGCTGAAGCCGGGCGCGAAGATCAACGCGAAAATCTCTTGCTCGGAAAGCCCGTGCGTCTCCTCGAGCACGCCACGCGCGAGCGCGCCCGCCGCGATTCGCTCCGCATCCAGACCACGCCCGTCGTCCGCGACCTCGATATGAACGCTGCCGCCCCGGTGATATGCCCTGAGCCAGAGCCGGCCTTCCGCGCTCTTGCCCGCCGCCCGGCGCACATCCTCGCTCTCCTCGATCCCGTGATCGATGGCGTTGCGAAGCAAATGTACGAGCGGGTCGCTCAGCCGCTCGATCATGCTGCGGTCCAGTTCCGTCTCCTTGCCCTCCACGGACAGGTGGATCCGCTTGCCTTCCTGCTTCGCCAGGTCCCGGGCCAGCCGGGCCATCCTGCGAAACAGCCCCTCGATCGGAATCATTCGCATCGAGGTCGCCATGTCCTGCAGGCTGCGCGTGATCTTTGTCAGATGCGTCAGGTTCTTGTCAAGGCCCCGCGCCTTCAGCGAAGCCAGAGCCGGATCCCCCGCCACAACCGACTCGGCAATCACCAACTCCCCGATCGTGTCGAGCAGCCCGTCAATCTTCTCCGCATCGACCCGAATCCACTGCTGCGCCATGCCGGTGCCGCCGGCCCCGCGCGAAACGGACGACGCGCCCGCATCCACCATCACGCCGCCGCCGACACCCGCCGACACCTCGGCTTCCGCCCGCTCCCCCAGCACATGCTTTATCTGCCGAATCAAACCGGCCACGTCTTCGCGACAGAAGAACAGGTTGCCGGTCCCGATATCGCGGCTCAAATCCGCGGTCATCGCCCGGAGCATGTCCACCGCGCCAAATGATGCCTGAACCGCCGCCCCCTCGAAACGCTGCTGGCCCCTCTTCACCGCGTCCAGCAACGTCTCGCACTGATGCGCCAGATCGATGATCGGCGGCAGCCCCAGAAAACCGGCCATCCCCTTGATCGTGTGGAACGAGCGAAACACCGTGTCCAGCGCCGCTGCGTTCGACGGGTCGTTCTCCAGGATCAACAGCTGCTGGTCCGCGGATTCAAGATGCTCCGTCGCTTCCGCTATGAAGTCCCGAACGAGATCCATCTCCCGGATCTCGTAGCCGTTCGCCATCCCCGCCCGGCCGTCGTCCGGGGTCGCCGCCGGCTCGGTGTCCGCTGCGACCGTCGGCGGCTCGGGTCCCGGCCCGTCGTGTCCCGCGGGGCCGGCGCCGTCCGGCTGCACGGGCGCCGCGTGCCCGGCGGCCTCGTTCGCCGTGTCCGCGCCCGGCGCGAGAGCCGCCAGCAACGCTGCATCGCACGCATAGTCTTCGCCGTTCCGCAACGCTGCCGACGCTGCACCCAACCACGCGCGCGCCCGCTGCAACGGCGTCAAGTAGCCTGCCGGGGATCCCTTATCGATCGCCTCGCAGCCCGCGGCGCAGAGCTCCGCCATCGCACGTAAACCCAGCATCGCGGAATCGCCCTTCAGCCTGTGGAACAGACGGTGGAGTGCCCCGGCAGCAGCCCTGTCTTCCGCTTTCTTGTTCAGACGGGAAAGGGCCTCGTCAATCTGCGCCAGCACGGCATCCTGGCGCTGAAGGAATTCGCGCAGAATCTCGGCGTCTTGATCCGAAGAGGCGGTGGCCGACTCCGACTCACACGCGTGGCAGCAGGCAGCACCCGTGCCGCGGCCTGCCAGAATGGCCTGCAGCCTGCGCAGCGCCAGGCCCACCGCCTCAAGCGCCGCGCCCAGCCGGTCCGGGGCCGCGCGCAACGCACGGCCGAGCAGGTCGGCGGCCTCCGAGGCCGTCGTCCGAAACGCCGACTTGTTGGCTGCACGGGCAAGCCGAGCCAGCTCGCTCAGCCGATCTTGGATCAACGCAACGCCGTCCTTATCCGTCTCGTCCAGCAGCACGAACGCTTCGGACAATTCCCCAAGCTGCTGCGCCAGCTTCGTCAAGCCCGTCCGCCCCCCGCTCATCCCCTTTCCTTTCTCTGCGCCGAGAACCGGATTCGGCTCCAACTGGCTCACCACGGAGAAGTCTCGACCGTGCTCTTTACCGCCCCTGGTTCGCGTCGGCCAGTTCACGCACGCTAAGACATATACCGGCACCTCCAGGTTTCTCCATAGCATGAAACCGTGTGCGAGGCAAGCACGGACTTCCCGGCCCTGATCCGCGGATAAGAATCTCCGAATCGGGTGGTCCTTCACAGGCGAATCCGCCGGCCCCGGCCGAAGCCGAGGCCGGGGCGTGTCGCGGAGTTGAGGATGAAGGGCTGACGGTGAAAAGCGGGCGCCTGGGCCCGGGACCAAACGCCTTCGCTCTCGAATCCGAGCGAGTCCTGCCCGGGCAGCCTATGCGAAAACAGACAGAGGCGGACGCCCGACTGTCTCGGCCTCGGATTCGGCTTGTTCGACAAGTTCTTGCGGGTTCGACGTCCGGCCCTGCCGCACGCTCTGGGCTGTCGGACTCATGCGGCCTCTTGAAACAGGAACATCGCGCGGAAATCGCCTTTCGTCGTCTGTAAATCGACCGTTACCCCGTTGCACGAGCGCAACAGGTTACAGAACGTCTCTTTCATCATGAGCTGTGGCGGCTCCGCGCTCGCCTTGTAGTTCTTCATGTCCAGGCTCGCGCAGGCGTTGCCGATCACCACGTTCACGAATTCGCTCACGGCGTCCAGCACCATCTCGTCGATGCTCCCGTTCTCCTGCTGCAGGATGTAGTCCGCGATCGACAGCGTCAGGTCTTCCGGCAACGCCAGCGCGTAGTAGAATGGCTTCTCGCCCGTAACCTTCTGCGAGAACACGTACGCGATGTTGCCCGGCTCCTCGCAGCGCGCGACCACCGACTTGACCTTGATGATCTGACGCGTGTAGTGCAGGAACAGGTCCAGCGTCGTGCGCAACAGGGACGAGACAATCTCTTTTTCCGGCATATTCGGCAGGTTCTCCGCCACTTCGTCCTGCGCCGGCTGATGCGCTGCGCGATACTCTTCGAACAGCCCGTTCAGTTCGACCAGGCTCAGATGCCCCTGCTGCACCAGCGCCTCCCCGAAAAATACCCACCGCTCACTGCGCGCCTTGCTCAGCTCCTCAAGCTGAGGATAGGTCAGCATCTTCTCCTTGAATGCGATCTCCATGAATTTGCGGTCCGATTTCGTGTGCTTCGCGTCCAACGCCTCGAGCTGATCGGCCGTCAGGTAGCCCTTCTCCACCGCCAACGCGCACAACGGCAAGTTGATGCTCTTCTGATACTGCACCGCCTCCAGCAACACCTCCCGTGTGATCACACCTTTCTCCAGCAGAAATTGACCAAAAAACTTCGTGCTCATCCGCCCGTCCTCCGTCAGAAAAGCCTGGATCCTTAACCGCCAATGCACGCGAATTCACGCTAATGTCAGACCCATTGGCGTTCATTCGCGCCTGCCTCGCCGCAGCCACGCAGGGCGAAGGCGGGTTCATTCGCGGTTTAAAACTCTTCAGCCCGCGTGGCGTGCGACTCCTCACGCCGTTGCCCCGTCCTTCTTCACGAGCAGCCGCCGCAACGCGCCCAGCAGCGCGTCCTTCTCGAACGGTTTCTGGATGAACGTCTTCGCGCCCGTCGTCAGACACTGCGAGACCGTGTCCTCCGTGCCCAGCGACGAGAGCATCAGAACCGCCGCGCTCGGGTCCAGCCCCATGATGCTGCTCAGAACATCCGTCCCGCTCGCCTCCGGCATGATCACGTCCAACACCACCAGGTCCGGCCCGTGCTCCTTGTACCGTGCCACCGCTTCCAGTCCGTTCGTCGCCTCCGCCACCACACTGAATTCCGTCCCGTTCAAGTACTGCTTCACCAACTTCCGCGCAAACGCGCTGTCATCAGCGATCAATACCGAGTATCCCTCTTCCATCTCGCACCTCCCCGGGGGATTGTGGATGGTGGATAGTGGATGGTGCCGTCACTCACCATGTCACGTCCTGGTTCCCATTTGACATCCCTTTTCCACTCGTCGTCCGTTCTCGTCGCCGTTCTCGGCCTGCCCTCCATAGCTCGCAGAGCGACGGACGGGTCAACCGATGGCACGATGCTGACATCAGAGTCTCGGTCTATCCCGACCTCGAAAAGAGTCGGGACCGAGACGAGAACGGTGGACGATTCTCTGGCTATCCACCATCCACAATCCACAATCCACAATCCACCATCCACCATCCACTATCCACTATCCACCATCCACTATCCACTATCCACTATCCACCGACTTTCTCCTAAGCGTGCTCCAACAACGCAGCGGTGATCCGGTCCAACCCAAGCACTTCGACCGCCGCGCCCGCGTCAATCGCCGCAGCCGGCATCCCGAACACCACCGAACTCTTCGCGTCCTGCGCGATCGTGTGCGCGCCCGCCTCGCGCATCTCGGACAGGCCCGCCACGCCGTCCGAACCCATGCCCGTCAGAATCGCGCCGACCGCGTTGGCGCCGGCATATTTCGCCACAGACTTGAAAAGAATATCGACACTCGGCCGCTGCCCGCTCACGGTCGGACCGTCCTTGATATCCACATAATACCGCGCGCCGCTGCGGCGCAGCACCATGTGCCGGTTGCCCGGCGCGATCAGGGCCACGCCGGGCCGCACCGAATCGCTCTGGCGTGCCTCGCGCACCTCGATCGCGCACAACCCGTTCAGACGCTGTGCGAACGCTGCCGTGAAATGCTCCGGCATATGCTGCACCACCACCGTGCCCGGCGCATTCCGCGGGAACTGCGCCAGAATCTCCTGCAGCGCCTGCGTGCCGCCGGTCGAAGCGCCCAACGCGATCACCTTGTTCGTCGTGCGCGACAGCGCCAGCTTCACCGGCCGGCGCAGCATACGCTCGCCCGGCTGCTCCTTGCGCCCCACCTTCACGCCCGCCACAGCCCGGATCTTCTGCGCAAGCGCAGCCGACATTTCCCCGACCGTAAACGCGCCGCCGGGCTTGCACATCACTTCCAGCGCGCCGCTCTCTACCGCCTCCAACGCCAGCTCCCCTCCTTTCGGCGTGAGCGACGAAACAATAATCACCGGCATCGGCGCGTAGTGCATCAGCTTGCGCAGAAACGTCAGCCCGTCCATGCGCGGCATCTCGATGTCCAGAAGCAACACGTCCGGCTTCAGCTTCACGATCTTGTCGCGCGCCACGTACGGGTCCGGCGCCGTGCCCAGAACCGCGATGCCGCGCTCCTTGCCCAGCTCCGCCGTGAACACCTCGCGCACAATCGCCGAGTCGTCCACAATCACTATCCCGATCGGCTTCCGTCCCATCGTTCCACCCTCAAATCACGTATCACGTCCTGATTTCCGGTTGACGCCCTATTCTCCGCTCTCCAGGCAAGAGAGAAGATCCAACAGCCAACAAGGAATATCCAAGTTCCAAGCTGCAACCTCCTCATTTGGACATTGGATATTCCTTGTTGGATATTGGATATTCATCTCCCCCCCACCACCAGGCTCCCCACCACCGCCGCCTCGTCCGCCCAGACCCGTACGTTCTGCGGGTTCGTGTACAACTCACGCCAACGGGCCCCGTCAATCCCGCTCACACGCGGCACGCCCAGATCGAAGACCGGCTCTTCCCCGAACAAGGCCACCGTCAGCTCGCCGCAGATCAGGTTTACCAGCTCCTTCAAGGCGTCCAATCCCGTCTCCCCGTTCG
>Ga0272441_10004820_pt1 | contig 23975 bp, 18 predicted proteins | sample SSMProp6N_FD_193582 | JGI IMG/M metagenome (GOLD analysis project Ga0272441, IMG submission 193582) | Marine sediment archaeal communities from Little Sippewissett salt marsh, Falmouth, MA, United States - SSM-Prop-6N | ecosystem: Environmental > Aquatic > Marine > Wetlands > Sediment ...
TCTTTATTATTTCATTGTTGTCCCAGTCCGTGTCCCAATCCTCTTCCCAGTCATCATCCCAGTCATCGGACCATCCGAACAATTGGTAGATGGCCGGGATGTCCGATAAGCAGGAGCCGGGTTGAGAATCATGCGATCCGGCCAAACCTGAACCGGCTGCATGTAACCAACTGAAAGCGAACAAAACCATGACAGCTGAGAACAGAGTCAGCAAAGCGTACCGTACTTTTTTTAAATCCATTGAATCCTCCCTTTCTTAAATAAGTGAACGATACCATTGCTGTATGCAAGGGCAATGCCAAAAAGGCATCCCGTTTTCTTGATGTCACTTATATTATTAATAAATATTTATTTATAGCTGATGAAAAATTAATGGATTATATACAGCGATACCAAAAAATGTGTTATAAAGGCACAGTTCTTAACCATAGGCTGTGCCAAATAGACACATAACTATTTGATATCGAATTGCTTCAGTTTACGGTGTAAATAGGCCCTGTCCATTTTTAACATTCTGGCCAGTCTGGAGACATTGCCACCCGCTTCATGATACGCTTTGAGCAGCAGATTTTTTTCAAAAGCCGTTATACGTTCCCTGAATGACACCTGATCATAATCGATACCGGTTAAACCCTCTGCTTCCGCGGAAAATTGGCCTGGCAGGTTCTTAAGAACCTCTTTCGCAGAAACGATCTTTTCTCTGCTTATAATGGCCATTCTTTCAACAAAATTTCTCAACTCACGTACATTCCCCGGCCATTCATAGTTTTGGAGCAGCGGCAGGGCATCGGGTTCCCACTTGATTTGTCCCATCCCGGTCCGGGTGCAGACTCCCCTTAAAAAAAATTCGGCGAGTTCCGGAATATCGGTTTTACGCTGCCGAAGCGGAGGGACATGAACAGGGATAACGTTCAATCTGTAAAACAGATCCTCACGAAACAGCTTTTCTCTGATAAGGTCCGATAAATTCTTGTTGGTCGCAGCAATGATACGGACATCAAACGGATAAGAACGGGTGCCCCCGAGCCGAACCGCTTCATTTTCCTCCAGGACTCTCAGAAGTTTCGCCTGTGTATCAGACGACATATCTCCGATTTCATCCAGAAACAGGGTTCCGCCGTTTGCCAGTTCAAACCGCCCCGGTTTTCTCTGAAAAGCCCCGGTAAATGCACCTTTCTCATATCCGAACAATTCGCTTTCAACCAGATCCTTGGGCAAAGCAGCGCAGTTTATCCCCACAAACGGCCCATTTGAACGGAAACTGGCCCGATGAATGGCTCTGGCAACCAGTTCCTTGCCGGTTCCATTTTCACCCAGAATCAATACACGTCCATCTGTTGGACCGGCCTTGTTTATCATATCCTTCAATTCGCCCATTAGATCCGATGTGCCTATCAATTCATCCTGATCCAGACGGTTTTCCAGTGAAACGATTTTTGATGCCATGGACAGTTTATTCTGAATATGTTTCAGCTCAAGCAGAATGCGATCCGGATTCAATGGTTTCTCAAAAAAATTATCGGCGCCCAGTTTCGTGGCCCGCACAGCTGTATCCATATCCGCCTGACCTGACATCATAATGACCACAGGATTTTCACTCATCTGCCGGATCCTCTCCAGCGTTTTCAGACCGTCTATTCCCTTTAAATATATATCGAGCAGTATAACATCCACAGGCTGTTTCTGAAGGGTTTTTAAAGCAGCCTCTCCGCTTTCACAGCATTCAACCTGATAGCCCTCATCCATCAACAAACCTGACAGAGACCGGCGTATTTTATCCTCATCATCCACAATTAGTACTTTCATCGCTTCATACCCGTTTTCTATGTCATGATATAATCATTACCCTTTGCTTTAAATACCGACCTGATTTGTTCCTTGACCTTTTGGGTACCCCGAAATTGGAGAACGACCGTGCCATCCATAAATTCTTTATTTAGTACAGTGGCCAAATCATAGACCACGGCAATACTTTTGGTGTCTTCCGCAGGCATTTTTACCACGCCTTCGACTTCTTCTTCATGAATAAATTCGAGCATTTTTCCCTTCAGGCTTTCGAGACCAATCCCGCGAACCGCGGAGGTAAAAGCCGATTCCGCATACCGGCATAACAGATCGGATATCATATGGGGATCTGAAATTAAATCAATTTTATTAAACACCATAATGGTTGGTTTTTTATGTATACCAAGATCTTTGAGCACCTCGTGAACGGAACCGATATGATCTTCGAACCGGGGATGTGACACATCGACAACATGCAGAAGAATATTTGCATCAACGGTTTCTTCCAGTGTACTTCGAAAACTGGCCACGAGATGATGAGGAAGTTTCCGGATAAATCCCACAGTATCAATCATCAGGACTTTTTGATGGGTATCCAGTGTAACTGTACGAATAGCGGCATCCAATGTTGCAAACAAACGGTCCTCAACAAAAACGTCCGCATCAGCAAGACTGTTCAGAAGACTTGATTTCCCGGCATTGGTGTAACCGACAAGGGCTATTTTTACAAAATCCCATCTTCTTTTTCTTCGCACATTGCGCTGCTGTTCAATTTTTTTTAAAGCCTGTCTGAGACGATCAATCCTTTTCCGTATCAGCCGCCGGTCCACCTCCAATTGTGTCTCTCCCGGTCCGCGTGTGCCGATCCCCCCTTCCTGCCGTGACAGGTGACTCCATTGCCTGGTCAGCCTCGGCAGCAGATACTGTAATTGTGCAAGCTCCACCTGGGTTTGGGCCTCCCGTGTTCTTGCCCGCCGTGCAAATATATCCAGTATCAAGCCGCTTCTGTCAATAATTTTCCGGTTAACCGCCTTCTCCAGATTTTTTATTTGAACCGGCGTTAAATCTTCATCAAAGATAATCAGCTGAACATCCTGATCAATGACTTCCTGCTTCAACTGATGAACTTTACCCCGTCCGATAAACGTAGCGGGATCTATTGATTTCTTATCCTGAAGGAAACGGTCAATGACAACAGCACCGGCTGTATCAGCCAGCAATGCAAGCTCATCCAGACTGTCCATGGCCTGAGTCCGGGACATCCTGGGGAATACCACACCAACCAGGATGGCTCTTTCCGGTTTCATTGATTCCTGAACGGTATAAATAAATCAACCCCCTTTTTTATCAGCTTCATTTTTCCCTGTGTGTTCAATCAGCATTTCTGCTGCAAGCAAAATAAAAGCGGCGACAAGAAACAAATAGGTCAGTTCCCTTCCCAATCTGGATGAAGCAACCAGAGCCTTTAACGATTCGGTGCCACGTACAAACTGTACCTTCGCTTCAGGGTACTGTTTTCTGAGTTCTTTTTCCGAAATAGCAGAAAAATCAGACTCTGCTGGATCCACATTGACTGCAGCCATTGCCTGTAAACGATCATTTTGATACAAACGGTATATCCCGGGACTTTTCGGCTGACTCAACGTAAAGACAGCTTCTTCCCTGTTTAATCGCGGATACAGGGTAATGGCATGATTCTCAGGGGTTAACAGATAATATCCGGATTTGATGCTTTGTGCCGGCGTTTTTAACTGCAGCGTCCGGCCGACCTGAAAACTTTCATTTTCATAAATACGAGACATACCGAGGTACATGACGCTTCTGAATACGAATGGTCCGAAAAAGCCGCTATAAACCATATCTGAAAAAGGCATTTCCATTCCGCTGCTCATAACAAGCAGGTTCCCCTTCCCGACAGAAATGGCCCCTGTCAGATAATCACCATTCTCCAACGTAAGAATCGGATCAGAATGACCGGTCACCTTATAATAACGGAAAAATTTTGGCGACTTTATTTTTTCCTTACCTTCTCTGAAAACACCCTGAAACAGCGGATGCTCAAAATCTGTCCGGCCAATCAGCATGTATCCTGAATCGCCGGCTTCCCCGCCAATGGCGGGACCAAATGCAAGTTTTCCCGAGAGACCCGGAAATTCGTTCATGCTGTTAATGTCCGTTTTTTCTCCCGGTGCGATAAAAACACCGCCGCCATCATTTAAAAATTGATCAATTCTTTCCATTTCCAACGTTTGAAAAAAGGGAAAATTCAAAATAAACAGCACATCTGTATCCAGCAAATCAATCCATTGATCGCCGAAAACACGATGCCTGATTTCAAAAAATGCCCCTTCACCCGAATTTTGTTCAAGGATAAGCTGGATTGGCTTCTGTTCATTTCTTTCGCCGGTTAATATCAGCACACGGACTTTTTCCGGTATCCAGCATGAGAAAAACCACTGATTATCCTGGTTAAAACCGTCCTCTTCAATCCGGATCGAACCCGACTGCCAACCGCCCTTTCCTGGTATAACCTTGAAAAAAACGTGCTTTGTCTCCCCCGCTTCAATGGACACTACTTTCTGTTCAACCGCTTTGCCATCCCAAAAAGCCCTGACCAGTACATTGGTTTGTCTGTCCCCATAATTTCTGATATGACCGTCTATCTGAACAGGGATATGGGGCTGTACGATCAGCTGTGAAATGCCGCCGTCAACAATACCCAGGTTCTGACTCTTCGGTTTCCCGGTAACGGGCCATACGAATATTTTACCCTGCCACAGGGCCCCTGATCCAGCTGTATCCAGATTGAGACGCTGAAAAGAGGAATACTGCATATCCGAAATCAAATAGATTTCCTGATTAATCTGTTCAGACTGTTTGAGTAGTGTGATGGCCCTTTCAATAGATTCATGGGCACTGCCGGACATCCATGACGCGGACGTTTTTTTCAGGATCTCCTGTATCCTGTCCGTCTGATGGGTGAGTTTGACTGCCCGGCTGCTGTCTTCAGGGATCCATATCAACCCGGCGTCATTCCCTTCCGCGGTTGCAGCGACTTCCAATCCCTGTCTGACACCTGAATCATACAATCCGTTTCGATTCATACTTAATGAGCGGTCTACAACCAGTGCAATGGCACTTCTGTCCCGGCCCGGATAAAATGAGAGCGGTTTCCGCCATACCGGTCTTGCAAAGGCCAGAACAAACATCATGACAATCAGACATCGGAGAAGCAGTAGAATCCATTGTCTTATTCGAAGCTGCCGTATGCTTTGATTCTGGATGGCCTTCAGAAAAAAAAGACTGCTGAAAATAATCCTGCTGTTTTTACGTCTGGCGAAAAAATGGATCAGAACAGGAATGCCAATTCCGGCCAGTGCAAACAGGATGGTTTGATTCAAAAATGTCAGCATGAATTATCCAAAAAATCGTAGGCGAAGAAAAAGGAAGGATGATTATTCAGCCGAACAACAACCATTCAATCGCCATTTTTTTGGGTGATCATTTTTTCAACCAGATCACACATAATATGGGCCACAGTGATGTGTCCTTCCTGAACTCTTGCAGTATTATCGGACGGTATCTGTATCGCTATATCCGCAAAATCCTTGATCCCGCCTTCCCGTTTGCCTATAAAAGCAACCGTACGGATATCCATGGTTTTGGCTTTCTTCATTGCCACGGCCACGTTTTCCGATTGGCCACTGGTACTGAGACCAATTAACACATCACCGCTTCTACCGAGAGATTCAACCTGCCGTTGAAATATACAGGGATACCCGTAGTCATTGGCCAGTGAGGTCAGGATGGATGTATCGGTTGTCAGCGCTATTGCGGGCAAACCTTCACGTTCCATCTGAAAACGCCCGACCAGTTCTGCAGCAATATGCTGACAGTCCGCCGCGCTTCCGCCGTTACCGCATAATAATATTTTCCCGCCGGATTGAATCGATTTAACCACACAGTGAACCAGCGCCTCAATATCAGCAATACAGTAATCAGCAATGCGCTGCTTGATATCAGCGCTATCCTGCAGCTGATTTTTTATCGTCTTTTTAAATTCCATAATGCCCCGGTTTTTATGATAACAATCCGATCAACCTATTCTTTCGTTTTTTTTCAAACGATATGGGTGATGCCACGGGGATACTTTTTCCCTGAACGGCCCTGAGGGGATTCAGTTTAAACAGCAGATCGGCCTTCTCTGTACCCCACCTCTTTTTAACCTTTTTATAGGCTTCCTTTAAATAGATGGAACGGCGTCCGGTATTGTGGCAGTCAGAAGCCACAAAATGAGCCAGATCACGGTCGATAAAGTCAAGGGCAAGCCGCCGTATTCTTTTGCCGAAAACCCCGGTAATACTCCCTGCATTCACCTGAAGCAGAATCCCTCTCATGACCATTTCATAAGCAATTGAGGGTTTTTGTATAATGGAACCGTTCCGTTCCGGATGCGCAAGAATAGGCACATAATCTTTTATGGATAGCTGGAACAGGGTTTCTTCTGCATTTATTGGAAATTCCTGGAGCGGCAATTCCATAAGGGTATATTTCCCGTTCCCGTTTAATGTAAACAGTCTGGAGCGGGTATCAAATTTTGCGTTGCAGTGTATTTCGGCACCCAGCCAGAGAGCAATTTCTATCTGTTCCTGCTGTACCCTTCTTTTTAATTCCTGAAATTTCCTGATCCAGTCCGATTCAATTTCCTGATTGAGAACATCGTAGATATGTGATGTACAAACCAGTCCTTTTACACCGTCATTACGGGCTTTTTTTATCAGTGCAAGGGATTCTTCCCAGCTGCCTGAGCCGTCATCGACATTTGGCAGTATATGTGTATGTATATCAATCATTCAGTATCCGCTTGTCGTGCATTATGAATGGTCTCAGCAAACTGAATCAGTTTCTTTTCATTCTCCTGACTTTCAAAAAAATTACCGGTTACTATAAACGAGGCCCCGGCTTTCACTTTTCTGCCCGCTTCATCGGCATTTCTAATACCGCCGCCGACAATTAAAGGAATGGAAAGAACACTTTCCACGGCCTGAATCATCTCTTCAGGGACAGAATGATCCGCGCCGCTTCCCCCTTCCAGATAAACCAGTTTCATGCCAAGATACTCCGCCGCCAGTGCGTGTGCCACTGCAATTTCGGGTTTGTTTCGCGGAAGGGGTCTGGTATTGCTGATAAATTCAGCAGATGTGGTCTGACCCGACTCCACCAGCATATATCCCATGGAAATGGGCTCAATTCCGGTTTCCCTGACAACCGGTGCGGCCATGACCTGCTCTCCTATCAGGTTTTGGGGATTTCGTCCGCTGATCAGACTCATAAATAAAATGGCATCCGCGTGAGCCGATATTTGTCGGCTGCTTCCCGGAAAAAGAATCACCGGGATTGAGACTGCCTTTTTTATAGCTTTCACCAGTTCATCAAAACGGGTTGAAAGCAGCAGACTGCCGCCGATAAGCAGCCCATCCACTTCCTGCTTTTCGCATGTTTTCGCCAGCTCAGTTAATTTTTCAATTGAGCCCTTGTCCGGATCAATAAGCACCAGATAACCGGCGCCTTTATCATTTTTTATCTTTAACAACTTTTCATAAACAGTCATACCCGATTCCCGATATTGATTATAACTCAATAAAAAACTCTAGGTGCTGATTAGTTCCCGGACAATCCCGGGACCCGCATCCAGTGCCTCCTGCATTTTATCCACACGCTTTGCACCTGCTAGAGCCAGATGGGGCTTGCCCCCACCGCTGCCATCCGCAATTTGAGCAACCTGTCGGACAACATCTCCCGCTTTGAGTTTTCTGCTGCGGATCAAATCATCCGTCACCACACAGATAAAATGAACTTTGTCCTCAAGGACAGCTCCAAAAATACCAACGCCTGAATCCAGTTTCTCCCGAATTCGGTCACCCAAAGTACGCAGATGTTCGACGCTGTCTATTTTAAGCGATGTTGATATGACGCGAAAATCTTCAACCGTGACGGCTTTCTTCAGCAAATCATCACTATCGGAAACAGCAGAGGATTTTTGCAGTTTTTTATACTTTCGCTCAATTTCCTTACGGTCATCCATAATGGTCCGGACACGTTCATCAAGTTCATCCCGCTGGCATTTCAGCCGCTTTTCCAGATTGGTCAGTATATGCTTTTCCCTGCGCAGCAGGGCATCGGCTTTACGTCCGGTCTCTGCCTCAATACGTCTGACTCCTGCTGCTATCCCTTCCTCCGAAACGATACGGAAGTATCCGATTTCTCCGGTCCGGTCAATATGGGTGCCACCGCAAAGCTCCATTGAATAGTCATCAATCTGGATCACCCGGACCTGATCCCCATACTTTTCACCAAACAGGGCGGTCACACCCTTTTCTTTGGCCTCATTATAAGATGTAATGTATTTACTGACAGCATGATTGCTGCGTACATGTTTGTTTACAATAAATTCAACCTGATCGATCTGCTCATCAGTCATGGATTCAAAATGGGTAAAATCAAACCGGAGTCTGTTCGGTGATACAAGCGAACCGGCTTGATTGACATGGTCACCCAAAACCTCTTTCAGGGCTTTATGCAGCAAATGTGTGGAAGTGTGATTCCGGGCCGTAGACAATCTGAGGTCTTCCTCAACCACTGCCGTAACCCGGGATGATGCAATCGAATCACCTTCGGTCAGGGCTCCGACATGAATGATCAAATCACCCTGTTTTTGGGTGTCCTCAACCTGAACTGCGAAATGATCGCCCGTGATGCGGCCCCGATCGCCAACCTGTCCGCCCGATTCTGCATAAAACGGAGTTTGATCAAGAATAATGGAAACCTGTTTGCCCTTCTGACGAACTTTCCTGATTTCAGCCTCTACAGAAAGGGTTTCATATCCCACAAAGACTGAATCATCTCCTTTTGACAGGATCTGCCATTCACCGGTGTTTTCCATACTGAACTGATGGCTTTCTCTGGCCTTTTCACGCTGTCTGTCCATCTCTTCATTAAAGGCTTTATTGTCCACGGACAGACCCTGTTCCCTGGCCATGAGCTCCGTTAAATCAAGTGGAAATCCATAGGTATCATACAGCCTGAAAGCTTCTTTCCCTGGAATGCTGGTCTGACCACTCTTTTTAACATCCACCGCTATGGATTCAAAGAGACCAATACCGCGATCCAGTACTTCATTAAAACGCTCCTCCTCAGCCTTAATAACCGTGGTGCAGTGAGCGGCTCTTTCCCCGATTTCGGGAAATACTGACTCCATCTGATCAACCACCGTGGATACAAGCTTATAAATGAATGGCTCATGCATGCCGAGATTTCGTCCGTAGCGTGCAGCCCTTCTCAGGATACGGCGAAGCACATATCCCCTTCCCTCATTTGACGGCAATGCCCCGTCTGTAATCGCAAAAGTCAATGCACGGATATGATCGGCAACGACGCGAAAAGCGGATACGGTTTTACTGTCCTGGCTGGACTTTCCTGTCATATCTTCAATATGATCCAGAATCGGTTTAAATAAATCGGTATCATAATTGGATTGTTTTCCCTGGATAACGGAAACAATCCGCTCAAATCCCAGACCCGTGTCCACATGCCGCAGAGGCAGGGGATTTAATGCCCCGGATTCATCCCGATTGAACTGTATGAAAACGAGGTTCCATAACTCAATAAACCTCGGGCAGCCGGTATTCACGCCGCAGACATGCCCCTTTTCACCCTTTTTATCGCAAAAGGATTCTCCCATGTCAATGTGAATCTCGGAACAGGGGCCGCACGGTCCGGTTTCTCCCATTTCCCAAAAATTGTCCTTTTCATCAAAACGAAGAATCTGGGACTTATTTATACCGGCCATTTTTTTCCACAGATTTTCAGCTTCATCATCTTCCCGGAAAACCGTGGCCCATAATTGTGCCTTGGGAAGATCCCAGATTTTTGTGACCAGTTCCCAGGCCCATGCAATGGCTTCTTCCTTATAGTAATCTCCGAATGACCAGTTGCCCAGCATTTCAAAAAATGTATGATGATACGTATCAAATCCCACTTCTTCCAAATCATTGTGTTTCCCGCTGACCCGGATACATTTCTGTGTATCCGCGGCCCTTGTATAGGGCCTTTTTCCCGTACCGAGAAAAATATCCTTGAACTGATTCATACCGGCATTTGTAAAAAGCAGGGTTGGATCATCCATCGGCACCACAGGCGCACTGGGTACGATTTTATGGTCCAGGCCGGCAAAAAAATCCAAAAACGATTGTCTGATTTCCGATGCTTTCAATGTCATATAAGTTTACACAATTATTTGCTGTTTATATTCATTAAAACTTCAGAGATGATTTCCCAGCTGAATCCCCTGCGTGCAAGAAAATCTGATATTTTTTTTCTGATTTTTTGTTCCTTTATATTCACTTTTCCGGAAAAACGTCTTTCCGCAAGCGACACAGCCACATCAAGTTCTGTTCGATCTTCATAAATTTCATCAATCACCTTGCCGGCCATGGTTTCAGGAATACCTTTCAAATACAATTCTTTTTTTAAAAGCCTTTTTGACATCGGCTTCTGAATCATACGGGTTTGCACATAAGCAGAAGCAAATGCCCGATCGTCAAGCAGACCCACACGGATAAAATCATCAACAACCTGCTGAATGGTTCTGTCTGAAAATCCTTTTTTTTTCAATTTTACGTCAATTTCCTGAATACTGCGTGAACGATATGATAAATAGGCCAATGCCTTTTCTTTCGCTCTTGAGAGTTCATCCAGAAGAAGTACATCGGCTATCAGGTCCTCACTGATTTCATCACCTTCGCTGAGATGCTGCTGAATGACCACATCTCTGGGTAATCCAAAGGCGAATACACCATCGAGGTAGATGTTCACTCTTGACTTATCGTGTTTTTGTGTCTCAATTGAGGTAATGCGAAAAGGACCTCCGGACACATCAGGCTTCCTTGGCGGCGCTTGCATCCTCCTTCTTGTCCCCGGCGTTCAAGCCCAGTTTACCTTTGACTGCGTTTTCCATTTTTTCTCTAACATCTTTATTCTCATCCTGAATCATAAACCGCTTTACATTTTCACGTCCCTGACCGATCCGTTCCTCACCAAAGGAATACCAGGTGCCGCTTTTTTCCACCACGCCGAGTTCAACTGCGAGATCCAGCAGATCACCTTCCCTGGATATCCCTTTGCCGTACATAATGTCAAATTCGGCATCCTTGAAGGGCGGAGCCACTTTATTTTTAACCACTTTCACTCTCGTCCGGTTGCCTAAAATATCGGTTCCGTCTTTAATAGCACCGATTCTTCTGATATCCATGCGCACCGTTGCATAAAATTTCAGCGCCCTTCCGCCTGTCGTGGTTTCCGGATTCCCGAACATAACCCCAATTTTTTCGCGAATCTGATTGATAAATACAACACTGGTTTTCGATTTACTGATGGCACCTGTCAGTTTACGTAAAGCCTGGGACATCAGCCTGGCCTGGAGACCCATCTGGGCGTCCCCCATTTCCCCTTCAATTTCAGCTCTTGGCACCAGAGCGGCCACCGAATCAACAATAATGACATCCAATGCGCCGCTGCGTACGAGGGTTTCTGTAATTTCAAGTGCCTGCTCGCCGGTATCCGGCTGGGATATCAGCAGATCATCCGTATTCACGCCAAGTGCTTTCGCATATTTGGCATCCATGGCATGCTCCGCATCTATAAAGGCGGCCATGCCTCCAGTTTTCTGAGCCTCTGCAATGATATGCAGAGCCAGAGTGGTTTTTCCTGATGATTCAGGTCCAAAAATTTCCACAACCCGTCCACGCGGCACACCCCCCACTCCCAGCGCCAGATCAAGAGAAAGCGCTCCGGTGGAAATGGATGGTACCGCTGTTTTATCCTGGGAATCGCCCAGTCTCATAACGGATCCTTTTCCAAATTGCCGGTCAATCTGTGAAATGGCCAGATCCAAAGCCTTCAGTTTTTCATCTTTCTCTGCCATGTTCCATTATTCCTTTAATTTAATACGTTTGAGTGGTGTATAAACTGCCCCGCCGGGTTGTAAGTCACTTTTCATGACCAGTACTTCATCCGCTGTAAAAATTCCTCCCTTAAATGTCATGGAATGCATGGCCCCAACGGCTGAGCGTATATTTTTCTGAGATCGTACGCGTCCAATGGTCAAATGCGGTGAATAGGCTCTTTTTTCTCTATCAAAGCCGATTGATTCAAGCGTATGGTTGATGCCGCCGGCCATTTGACTGAGATTGTCTGCACCCTGCTGTATGCCGATCCATAATACCCGCGGCTTTTTATCATTAGGGAAAGTTCCGGTGCCCTTCAGCTCAACAGGAAAAGAGGATGTCTGTTGCAAATTCTGCCTGATCAATTCACCTGCCGGCTCAACCATTGAAGGCGCCGTATTTCCCAGAAATTTTAAAGTAATGTGAATGGCAGATGGCTTGACCCACTTAATATCAGCGTCCTGGGAACGCAATTTCTTCTGAAACTGTGAAATCATCTCTCGAATTTCATCCGGTACATCAATTGCAATAAAGAGTCTTAAATCATCAGCCATAACATATTTCAAATTAACAGATTCAAAGAAAAAATCAAGACCAAATCTATATATCTCCAAGAATGGTTTTCCGCACAATGTCCAGGGCTGACATGGCAAAACGTTCCTTGTTCCAAAGTCTGTCACGTGTAAATACATATTTCTGCACAAATGTGCGCTGATCATCTGAATAACCGATGCAGACAAACCCCACGGGTTTATCCGGTGTGGCACCGGTTGGACCGGCAATTCCGGTGGTGGATAAACCAATATCAGCTCCGCTTATTTTTTTGATCCCTCTGGCCATGGCTTCTGCAGTCTCTTCGCTTACGGCCCCGTATTTTTTAATTATATCGGACCTGACATTCAGAATGTCTATCTTGGCCCTATTGCTATAGGCAATAACGCCCCTTTCAAAATAGGCTGAACTGCCGGAAATATTGGTGAGCTTATCTGAAATCAGTCCTCCTGTACAGGATTCCGCGACAGCAATGGTTTTACCTGCTTTTAAAAGAAGGGTACCGACTGTCTGTTCAAGCGTATGATCATCCTCCCCGTAAATATACTGTCCAACCTGCTGATAGATATAGTGCTTGCCCTTGTCAAGAAGATTTGTGCAATCGGTCGCTGACTGTTCCCTGGCTGTCAACCGGATAACAATGCCTGAAGGATTGGGAAGGAACGCAAGCCTTATTTTCGGAAAAAGATCCGTAAATTTCCGGATCTGATAATAAAGTTCAGATTCGGCCACACCCGTGGTTTTTAATTTCACACCACACAGTATATTCTCTCCCGCTCTGTTTTCCAGAATTGGCAATACTGATTTCATGATCATGCGTTTCATTTCAGAAGGAACGCCGGGCAGGACAAAAAACAGCCTGTTGTCCTTTTTAAACTGCAGACCAGGGGCTGTTCCAATACGGTTCTCTATAATATCCGCTTTATCAGGAATTTGAGCCTGGATTTCATTGGTCGGAGCCATTGTACGGTTCATTCTTTTAAAACGCCGTGCAATTTGATCCAGAACATCTTTTCGCAGAATCAGTTTCGCATCAAGAAACCGGGCCACAACATGCCGGCTGATATCATCATTGGTTGGTCCCAGTCCACCTGTCATAATAATCACTTCAGCGCGGTCATGGGCTTTCTCCATGGCGCCAAGTATGTCATCCTCATTGTCGCCAACAGTTGTAATCCACCGAACCGGTATTCCAATACCCAGTAGATTTTCAGCAATAAAAGAGGCATTGCTGTTGATGGTCAAACCGGCCAGCAGTTCATCCCCTATGGATATAACTTCTGCCTGCATCCCGGGAACCACATTATAAAAGAAGAATTACAATTCGCAAGACTAAAAAGGTATAAATCCCGGCAAGCACATCATCCACCATAACACCCCATCCGGCAGCCAATTTTTGCGATTGATTAATTGGGAAAGGTTTAAGTATGTCGAAAAGTCGGAAAAGAAAAAACGCAGCCAGCCATCCCCAGAATTTTAACTGCTCCGGCAGAAACAGCAGAGAAATCCACATACCTACGATTTCATCAATATTGATTATCGACGCATCATGACCGGCTGATTCTTCGATCCTGGTCGCTGCCCAGACACCGATAAAAAAAACAGCCAAAATAACCAGTATCAGCGGCACACCGCGTAAATAGGGAATAAACAGATAACAAAGCAATGCGCCTGCACTGCCGACTGTTCCAGGTGCAATTGGAAAGTATCCTGAGTAAAGACCCGTACCTAAAAACTGGGCAATCCTGTTCATTTACAACTCTCTTTTTTTATCGGATAAACGGAAAACACGCGATAAATATTCACCAAAAATGTGAAACTGTTCTTTGTTTCTGAGAAAATAATCCAGAGCTGATATAACAGTCAATACAATCACCAGCCACATGATAATTAAAATATATCCGGATGTGGTAATGCCCAGAAACTTGTTCTGTAATGCAACCTCAACATTTTCCCATACGATGAGATGATAAATGAAAATAAAATAGATGATGCCAAACTGAATAAATGTCTTCACCTTGGCGAAATAACTGGTTTGTATTGGTTTGCTTTTGATAATGGCATAGGAACGAAAAATAGTTATCAAAAAATCGCGAATAACAATGACCATAACCATCCACGCCGGAATGTACCCAATCACGCTGAAACAGATAAAACCGGACGAAACCAGGATTTTATCAGCCAGCGGATCAAGAAACTGCCCCCACATGGTGATACCGCCCAGTTTTCTGGCCGCATATCCGTCATACCAATCTGTAAGAGCAGCAATGGTGAAGACCACAAATGCACCGATTTTTGCCCATGTAGCGTCAATAAACAGCAGGAAGACAAAAACCGGAGTAAGTAATATCCTCAATAATGTGAGTTGATTGGGTAATGTCATACTGCTTTGATCCCCGCTCCTCTATGTCATTTCAATTCTGCCTTCGATGGATTTAGCTACTGTAACCGCATCATTAAAATCCAGGGCACCGCCAAAGGGTATCCCCCTTGCGATCCGGCTAAGCTTAACACCCCTGTTCTGCAGCCTTTTTACAAGATGTGCTGCTGTCATTTCTCCTTCCACTGTCGGATTGGTCGCTATGATGATTTCCCTGGTGTCCGACCCCAACCGGTCTATTAATTCCTGTATGTGAAGTTGTTCTTCACCAATACCGTCCAGAGGAGAAAGGACACCGCCCAAAACGTGATATAATCCATGAAATCCGCCTGCACTTTCAATAGCCAGTAAATCCTTGGGATCTTCAACCACACAAATAATGGTGTGATCACGTTTTGGATCCTGACAGAATGAACAGGGGTCCTGCTCGGTTAAATTGAAACATACCGAGCAATGACGCACTTTTTCATTAAGATCTGTAATAGCCTGAATGATCAGGCGGCCCTGGTCCTTGCCTTCCTGAAGCAGATACAGCGCAACACGCTGAGCAGATTTTTTACCGATTCCAGGAAGTGCTGAAAACGCCTCAACCAGTTTTTCAACTGATTCTGATGCATATTCCAATTCTGTTTGCTCCTTATAGTCCCAAACCGGGTATTTTCAAGCCACCGGGCAAATTCCCAAGCATGCCGCCGGCTATACCCTGCATTTTCTCATTGGCCAATTCCTGTGATTTTTCCAATGCCTGATTGGCCGCCGCTGTAATAAGATCTTCAAGCATTTCAACATCATCCTTGTTCACAACCTCCGGATCAATTTTCACAGAAACGATTTTCTGTTTTCCGCTGGCTGTTACGGTAACCATTCCGCCTCCGGAGGATCCCTCCACCGTTAATCCTTCCAGTTCTTCCTGCACTCTGGCCATTTCATCCTGCATCTTCTGTGCCTGCTTGAATATTTCTGCCATATTGGGCTTTGCCATAACATTATCTCCTAAAACTACTCAACAATTTCCGCATCAAAACCTTTAATAATTTTGTCGATTCCCGGCTCCTTTTCGGCAATCTTTTCAAGTTCCTTCATTTTATCTTTCTTTGAGCCGCTTGATTTCTGCCTGTCCGGTAAATCTTTCTTGACACACTGAAACTTTATTTTTTTACCGTAAACCTCTTTTAAAGTATCCGTTACAAGATCTCTGGCTCTTTCAATCGCATCAATATGAAATCCATTGGACAGACCAAACCCAATTTGTACAACACCCTTATTGACGTCCAGCAGAACACCCTCCTGCAGAAAAGAACCCACAGTAATTTTCCTTTTCCTGACCCTGCTGATAAAATCATCCCATCCGTTTTGTATGTCCACAAGAGTCAGTTCATTTTTTTTTTGATCGGTATTCTTTTGAACGCTTGCCGAATCTTTCACTTTTTCTGATGGACCCGGATTCTCCACCTGTGAACCGGCCTCAGGTTTTGTCTTCTGAGAATTTTTACCGGGTATATCAGGTATTGGTTGCGATTCAGGTTGTGGGTTGTTACCCAGTCTGGAAAGCAAATCCTTAATTTGTACTGTCTTATCCATTTTTATCATACGGATCACAGCTGTTTCCAGCAGCAATTTCGGATGATGTGTCCTTTTCAAGGAGGCTGCGGTCTCTGCAACAAGATGAATCAGCCTTAGCAGATCTTCCTCCTGAAAACGGGTATATATTTCCAAATAACGTTTCTTATGATCTTCGGATACTTCTATCAGATCAACCGACTTCATTGAAAGGGCGATCAGCAAATTACGCAGATGATCCGCCATCCCTGCAAGAAATTCTCCAATATCATATCCTTTAAAAACAATTTGATCCACTAACGCCAGCGCTTTGGCCGTATCCTTGGACAGCAATACATCCGTTACTTCAAAATAGGTTTGAAGCTCAATCAGTCCCAAAGCTTTGATGATATGGGTGGTTTCAATTTTACCTTCAGCAAAGGAAATCATCTGATCCAGTATGGACTGGCTGTCACGCAAGCTGCCGTCTGCTTTTCTGGCAATCAGCAGAAGTGCTTCATCATCAATGGCTATCTTTTCCTTCTGACATATGGTTTTTAAACTGCTCATGATTTCCTGAATGCTTATACGGTGGAAATCAAAACGCTGGCAGCGTGATAGTATCGTGGCAGGAACCTTGTGTGGTTCGGTTGTCGCAAAAATAAAAAGTACGTGATCAGGCGGCTCTTCCAGGGTTTTCAGGAGCGCGTTAAAGGCCTCATTGGTCAGCATATGGACTTCATCGATGATATAAATACGATTTTTACCACCTGCCGGCGTATAGCGTATATTTTCACGGAGATTTCGGACCTCATCAATTCCGCGGTTGGATGCACCATCAATTTCAAAAACATCCACATTCCTGCCGTCGGTAATCTCAAGACAGCTTGAGCACTGATTGCAGGGCGTAACCGTTGGTCCTTTTTCACAATTTAAAGCCTTTGAAAGAATTCTGGCAGCACTTGTTTTACCGACACCACGGGGTCCGGTGAAAAGATAGGCATGGGCCAGTCTGTTATGGGAAATCGCATTTTTAAGTGTGGATGTTACATGTTCCTGCGCCACCACATCTTCCCATGTCTGGGGACGCCACTTTCTAGCAAGTACCAGATAAGACATCTGATTTCCTTTGATATTATAAAAAAAAAGGCTGTGCACCCACTTTCGATCTTCCTGATACCATGTTCAAGGCCGGTAGCCAACTCCAGCCAAGCATTCCTGCGGCACATGGTATAACTGCTTACCGCTGCTACCTTCCGGTCCTGACGGGGTTCGGCAGTCTTCCATTGCGCAGGGCTCGAACTATCATCATTACTTGCCGGTTTCAAACCTGGACAGAGAATGACCTCAGAATGGGAATTCAACCCTGCTATAGCGGATTGCAGGTTACAGGGCACCGCTGGCTCCCCGTCTAGCACAGCCTTGTTTGTGGAGCAGAGCGGGATCGAACCGCCGACCTGTACGTTGCGAACGTACCGCTCTCCCAACTGAGCTACTGCCCCATGCCAAGCATCTTTTTTGCGGAGAGGGCGGGATTCCCCGCCAGAGGCGGGTCCGCCTTCGGCGGAGAACCCGCGCTCATTCTCCTTACTTGATTCCATTCAAATACAACTTGCGGAGAGGGCGGGATTCGAACCCGCGGTAGCATACACTACACACGCTTTCCAAGCGTGCACCTTCAGCCACTCGGTCACCTCTCCAGGCGTAAAACACAACAGATTGAGTAATAAGATGCCGGATGTATTATTGCTGCCCGGTTAACTGCCCATAATTACTCAATATTTTTAAGTATTTATTACTGTCTTGCGGAGAGGGTGGGATTCGAACCCACGGTCCCCCGATAGAGGGACAACGGTTTTCGAGACCGCCCGATTCAACCACTCTCGCACCTCTCCAAAACAAACTGTATGACAGCAATTAAAACAAAATGTAAAAGAACCAGTCCTTCCCTTACAGGTTTAGGAACCATATATATCATTACCGGTCATTCTGATTTCCCTGAAAAAGGCTTTGAGCATTTGGGAACAGGTTGATCCTAAGACACCCGTAACAATATGAGCCTGATGGTTCAAACGATGATCCTGTACTATATTGCGAAGAGAACCGCATGCGCCGGTTTTCGGGTCCATGGTGCCGATAACCAGTGTCCGGATTCTGGAAAGAACAACAGCGCCTGCACACATAGAACAGGGTTCCAGGGTCACATAAAGCGTGCAATCCTCCAGGCGCCAAGAATTCAGAGTGCCGGCAGCTGCTGAAATGGCTATCATCTCCGCGTGAGCTGTCGGATCCTGTAAAGATTCGACCTGATTATATCCTCGTCCTACGATCTGACCCTTATGTACGACAACGGCACCAACCGGAACTTCACGAACGGAAAGTGCTTTTTCCGCCTCCCTGATTGCTAATTTCATCCACCCTTCATGCTCTTCCATATGATTTCCGGCTAAAATAAGAGTACGCCCGAAGGGATTCGAACCCCAAACCTCCTGATCCGTAGTCAGGTGCTCTATCCAGTTGAGCTACGGGCGCATGATTTCGTAGCGCGTACGGGACTCGAACCCGTGTTACCGGCGTGAGAGGCCGGTGTCCTGGGCCACTAGACGAACGCGCCTTAAGTATATAAATATAAATGACTAAAAGAACATCAGTATATACAGCTTCGGAACTGATTTTTTACTATGTACGCCCGGGAGGACTTGAACCCCCAACCCTCTGATCCGAAGTCAGATGCTCTGTCCAGTTGAGCTACGGGCGCCTGTTAAAAATAGCTGGGGAGCAGGGATTCGAACCCCGATACTACGGTCCAGAGCCGCATGTCCTGCCATTGGACGACTCCCCAAACCTGTATTAGGACTGTAAATTTATAAATTATCAGGCTAAAAGTCAATTGTTTTTTGGCGCTCTGCATAATGATTTACAAGCTCAATATAACAATGCCCTGATCCAGAGTCAATAGTTATAAAAACAATTCTTACGACTGATCAGCCTGATTGGCAGCACTTCGGGCCGCAGAAATAAAACCGGTATTTTTAAAAAAATCCCTTCCCGGTCATCCGGGAAGGGATACATATAAATCTATGGTTTAACTAATTACTCAGACATCCGCTTGTACATCTCATAACGCCGCCTGGCTGCGACCGCTGCTTCCTCCCAGAAACCTTCAACCCTGTCAGGAAATGTCTGTTTTAGTGATGTATAACGTTTCTCACCGGCCAGAAATTCCTTGAAATCAATCTTGGGTTCTTTTGAATCAAGGATAAAGGGATTTTTCCCTTCCTTCCTTAAATCGGGATTGTAGCGATACAGCATCCAGTAACCGGAATCGACCGCTTTTTTCTCTTCCTGCTGTGTGTATGCCATATCGAATCCATGATTGATACAGGGCGCATAGGCAAGAATAATGGAAGGTCCGTTATAGGCTTCAGCCTCCTGCAGTGCCCTTATAAGCTGGACCTTGTTAGCTCCCATGGCAACCGAAGCCACATATACATAGCCATAACTCATCATCATCAAACCCAGATCCTTTTTCGTTGTCATTTTACCTGCTTCGGCAAATTTGGCGACAGATCCGAGTGGTGTGGCTTTAGAAGCCTGGCCGCCTGTGTTGGAATAAACCTCGGTATCCAGAACGAGGACATTAATATCTTTTCCGGAAGCCATAACATGATCCAGACCGCCGTAGCCAATATCATAGGCCCATCCGTCACCGCCAAACGCCCAGACACTTTTTGGTACGAAATAACTCTGTAATTCTTTGATTTTGGCCAGCACAGCTTTTTCTTTACCTGAAGCCTGTTTGATCATTCCAGGCAGCATCTCCTGTATGGAGGCTGCATTGGCTTTCACTTCATCCCCTTTGGTTTCCCACAATTCCTTGGCTTTTTCAAGCGATTTTTTAAGCTTTGCTTCTATGGACAGATTCAGGGCCATATCCACATTGTAAAGAAGCTGCTTTCGGTTGGCATCAACAGCAAGCCGCATGCCGAAGCCATATTCCGCATTGTCTTCAAACAGGGAATTTGCCCAGGCAGGACCGTGACCACTTTTATTCGTCGTATAAGGAATTGACGGGAAATAGGCACCCCAGATCGAGGAACACCCGGTCGCGTTGGCAATGATAAGACGATCCCCAAAAAACTGCGTGATCAGTTTAACATAGGGGGTTTCACCACAGCCGGCACAGGCTCCGGAGAACTCAAGCAGAGGCTGTTTGAACTGACTCCCTTTTACACTGGATTCTTTGACCACATCGCTAAGCACATCTTCAGGAAGAGAAAGGAAGAAATTAACATTGTCATTCTCTCCGGCTGTTCTTTCTTCTTCAATCGGTCTCATCTCCAGTGCTTCTTTGGGACACTCATTCACACAGTCCATACAGCCCACACAGTCTTCAATAAAAACCTGAAGTTTATAATCGTATGTATCTCCATCCTTTCCCTGTGCTTTCAGGGTCTGAAATGTTTCCGGTGCATCCTTCAATAATTTTCGGTCAATCAGTTTTGGACGGACCACAGCGTGAGGACATACAAAGGAGCAGGCGTTGCACTGTATACAGTTTTCAGCTATCCAGTGAGGTACTTTCGGTGCTACGCCCCGTTTTTCATACTGTGTTGTACCGGAAGGCACAAAACCGTCTAAAGGCATCTTGGAAACAGGGATAAAATCTCCCTTATCCCGCATGATGGGTTCCATGATATCTTTGACAAAATCATTGGCATCATCCGGTACCAGCTTTTTTGGAGTGTAATGTTTCCCCGGAAGAGAAGCCGGTATACTCACTTCTTCAAGGGCTTCATCGGCTTTATCAACGGCTTTCCAGTTCATATCCACGATTTCATCACCGCGATGCCTGTAGGTTTTGTCAATGGCCTTCTTGATCAGCTTGATAGCGTCGTTGCGGGGAAGGACATTGGAAATAATAAAGAAGGCAGCCTGCATCACCGTATTAATACGGCCTCCCAGACCGACACTTTCAGCGATTTGGAGCGCGTTTATGTTATAAAATTTAATCTTCTTGTCAATAATGGTTTTCTGCATATCTTCAGTTAAATTTTCAAAGGCTTCATCTTTGCTCCAGTTTGAATTAAGCAGAAAAACCCCGCCCTCTTTGATTCCCTCAAGCACATCATATCGCCCGATAAAGGACTGGTTGTGACAGGCGATAAAATCTGCATTATAAACCAGATACGGTGACTGAATGGGCTTTTTACCGAAACGCAGATGGCTTCTTGTAATACCGCCCGATTTCTTGGAATCGTACTGAAAATAGCCCTGGGCAAACATGTCTGTGTTGTCGCCAATGATTTTAATTGAATTTTTATTGGCACCGACGGTACCGTCTGATCCAAGCCCCCAGAACTTACAGGCAATTGTGCCTTCGGGCATGGAATTAATATGGTCCTTTACCGTGACGGATGTTCTCGTGACATCATCCTCAATACCCACAGTAAATCCGTGTGTACATGCATCGTCCAGATGATCATAAACCGCTTTAATCATAGAGGGTGTAAATTCCTTTGAAGAAAGACCGTAGCGTCCGCCGATAATCGTCATATCACTTCTTTCCTTCAGAGCGGCCACCACATCCACATAAAGCGGTTCTCCAATGGCGCCCGGTTCCTTCGTTCTGTCCAGTACAGCAATTTTCTTAACCGATTTGGGAATAACATCAACAAAATGATCCACAGAAAACGGACGATACAACCGTACCTTGACCAGACCCAGTTTTTCACCCCGTGCATTCAAATATTTAATGGTTTCATCAATGGCTTCACAGCCGCTTCCCATAGCAATGATGATTTTATCGGCATCAGCAGCCCCGACATAATCAAACAGATGATACTGCCGCCCGATTTTTTTGGCCAGCATATCCATATATTCCTGAACAATGGCCGGAGCGGCCTGATAGTATTTGTTTACGGTTTCACGGCCCTGAAAATAGACATCTGGATTCTGTGCGCCGACTTTGACACCCGGTGTCTCCGGATTTAGGGCTCTTTTCCTGAATTCCTCGATATATTTTACATCAGTCATTTCGGCCATGGTATCATAATCGATGACTTCAATCTTCTGTATCTCATGAGAATTTCTGAATCCGTCAAAAAAGTTCAGAAACGGAATACTGGATTTCAGGGTGGCCAGATGAGAAACAACACCCAGATCCATAATTTCCTGAATGGAGCTGGCTGCCATAAGGGCCCATCCGGTATTTCTCGCTGACATCACATCTGAATGATCACCGAATATAGAAAGCGCCTGGCAAGCCAGAGATCGAGCTGAAACATGAAAAACCGACGGAAGCATTTCTCCGGCTATTTTATGCATATTGGGCAGCATAAGCATGAGACCCTGGGAAGCGGTAAATGTGGTTGTAAAAGCACCTCCTGACAGGGATCCATGAACCGCACCCGAAGCACCTGCCTCTGACTGCATCTCAATGACATCGACAATCTGACCAAATATATTTTTTCTGCCATTGGCCGCCCAGGCATCAGCAAGCTCACCCATCACTGAAGAGGGTGTAATGGGATAGATTGCGGCCACATCGCTAAATGCGTAGGCAACATGGGTAGCCGCTGTATTACCATCCATTGTCGCCTTTTCAAATTTTTTCATAAATGCCTTCCTTATTTATTATTATAAAATAATTTTATAAGAACAATTATGCTTCCAGCTTGATAAAGTAATATTATATTTTTAAAAAATCAATGCTTTTTGGGAAAATATGAACAAAAATTCACATAAAAATACAACTGTTATAATTATTTTATTTTCAATGCTTAAGGCATAAGGTGACCACTTTAAAACCCTGCTGAATTCGGCATAAAAAAATCCCCCTTTAAAGGGGGATTTAAAAGATGAATCAAGATGCATCAAATAGCTTTTATACCAATTCCGCCCGCAAAGCGAAAGGATCACCTCCCTTGCCGCCGCGAACCCGTTCACTCAGAGCCGCAAACAGGTCTTTTTGTTTCCGGTGTGTATCCACATTTTTCGGATCCGGCATTTTTCTTCTTGATTCATCGAACTTGATAAAGGGTTGAACCACGTTTTTCAAGGAAGTCTCCTGACCTGATTCCTTTAACCATACCCATGCCGCATGCAGGGCAGCGCCGAGTGCGGCACCCTCACCCTCAACCGGAACGGTTTGGGCTTCAAAAATATCAGCAATAGTCTGGCACCAGGCATCCGATTTTGAAAGACCGCCTGTCAACCGGATTTCTTTCGGTTTAACCGGCATTCTTTTAAATCCGTCATATAAATTCAGAATATGTCCTTCAAGAACAGCCCGGCACAGATTTTCCTGGCTAAATTCATCCAGTCCGAAACCAAAGTATACCGGAGCCGCCTGCGGCACGTCCGGTGTCCTCTCACCCATATACCACGGGATAAGAAGACGTCCTTCATTGCCGGAAGGGGTTTTCTGAATAATTTGATTAAACGCCTCGTGAGAAATGCCGTACTGTTTCAGTATATCATTGTATCCATTGGCCAGATTGGACACGCATAAAAGTGGAAGATAATGGCCTGTACTGTCACAGAAAGCGGCAATTTCACCTGTCGGATCGATAAAGGGATCCACCATATAGGTATACGCGGTTCCGCTTGTTCCAAGAGAGACAGTTACGATATCCGGTTCCACATTGCCTGTTCCAACCGCTCCGTACATGTTATCCCCTGTTCCCGCATCAATTTTGCATTCAGGAGAAAAT
>Ga0272441_10004821_pt1 | contig 23969 bp, 29 predicted proteins | sample SSMProp6N_FD_193582 | JGI IMG/M metagenome (GOLD analysis project Ga0272441, IMG submission 193582) | Marine sediment archaeal communities from Little Sippewissett salt marsh, Falmouth, MA, United States - SSM-Prop-6N | ecosystem: Environmental > Aquatic > Marine > Wetlands > Sediment ...
AAAGGCGAGCCGGGAGCTGATGGAGAGCGCGGAGAGAAAGGCGAGCCGGGAGCTGATGGAGAGCGCGGAGAGAAAGGCGAGCCGGGAGCTGATGGAGAGCGCGGAGAGAAAGGTGAGCCGGGAGCTGATGGGGAGCGCGGAGAGAAAGGTGAGCCGGGAGCTGATGGGGAGCGCGGAGAGAAAGGTGAGCCGGGACAGGACGGCAAGAGCGTCACTGAAGAGGATGTTGAGAAGATGTTGGATGGTGTGATTTCTAAACATGTGTTGGATTTAGAACGGCGCACGAATGATATGGTACAGAAAGCCGTTGATAGACTTGTTCAGCCAAAGGATGGAAAAGATGGAGAGGATGGAGCTCCGGGCGAGGATGGGGCAGATGGTTTTGGGTTTGATGATCTGGATGTAGTGCAGCTGGATGAGAAACGGCTTCAAATTGTTTTCACGAAAGGTGATCGCAGAAAGGAATTTGTTGTGGACATGCCCATCCTTATTGATCGAGGAGTTTATAAACAAGGTATCACTTATACTAAAGGGGATGGAGTGACTTACGCTGGTTCTTTTTGGATTGCTCAAAAGAATAGCCCAAACCAAAAGCCGGGCACTGGGGAAGAATGGCGCTTGGCAGTTAAGCGGGGGCGCGATGCTAAGGAGCTTTCACAATGACTATGATTGTTACTCGTGCTCAGGCAGCTGCTCATCTCCGGATTGATGATTCAACCGATGAGGCAGCTGATCTCGATTTGAAGATTCAGGCAGCCTCAGCAATTGTGCTGGATTATATCGAATGGACTCCAGATAGGTATGTTGCTGCGACTGAAATTAATGAATTGGATTCTGATTATGAGATTGACTCGGATTGGGATGAAGATTGGGACTCAGATTGGTTGGGTGATGAGGATTATTTATTCACCTTAAAAGCAGCAACATTGTTGCTTGTGGGCGACATGCATAGATACCGGGATGGAGGCAGCCCGAATTATACTGAGGCATTCTTGCCTCCGGCGGTTCGCGCGCTGCTGTATCCGGTAAAGAGCTGGGGAACATATTGATGGTTGATATATTTTGTATAGCTTCTGGCCCAAGCTTGACCCAAGCTGATTGCGATCTTATCGCGCAGTCCGGGGCGAAGGTTTGCTGCGTTAATAATGCTTGGCAGATGTTTAATCGAATTGACTATTTGTATGCTGGAGATTTAAAGTGGTGGAAAGCGTATGCTGATCAGCTCACCATATCTATAGGAGAGAAATGGACTTGTGCCAAGTCAGCAGCAAAGAAGTTTGGGCTGAATCTCCACAAAGCTAATGGCCCATTTAATTCTGGAATGCGAGCTATTCAATGGGCCATCGAACAAGGATTTAAGTCAATTGCTTTGCTGGGATATGATTGCTCGATAAAGCTGGGGAGTCATTTCCATGGCGATCATACTTTTCCCAAAGCGCGCCAATTGACTAATCAAAAAGTGAGAAATTGGCATCTGCAGTTTTTGAAGGTGGAGAGACAAGCGTGTCGGGCAGGGGTGAAGGTTTACAACTGTAGCCGATACACGGAAATGGTGTGCTTCCCGCTAATGGATCTGGAGGAGGCGCTGTGAATACAATTCAAGTTAAATCCTTGTGCAAGCATAAGTTCGGTGGAAAGAAACGTTTAAAGGGTTCCATATATGCTGTGAAGTCAAGACAGCTCAAATTTTTAGTGAAGATAGGATGGGTTGAGGCAGTTGATGATGCTGTGTTTTTTGAGGAAGAGTTGAAGATGCTGAAACAACCCGTGCTAGAAAGCTCTTTCCTTCTCGGTGGTGGACCAAGCATTTCCAATTTAGATTTGAGGGCGCTGGATGGGCAGCATGTTGTCGCGGTCAATCGTTCCTTTGAGACGTATCCATGTGATGAAATGTTCTTTGGGGATATGTCTTTTTTTGAAGAGTTTGGTGATAAGTTCATGGCGCTGGATTTTCCGAAAGTCACCGTGAAGCAGCAGCTCAAGGGTTTGCCTGGTATACGCGCGTTAAAGAAAAGTTCTAGTTGCAAAAAACTTCAGAGAACTCCGGGATGGCTCATTAGTAGTAATTCTGGGGTTATGGCGCTGAATTATCTTCTTCAGCGAGGCTGTAAGCTGGTTGTTTTGCTGGGGATGGACTTGCGTAAGATTGGTGGCCGCAAGCATCATCATGATGGCTACACTCATCCTTCTAAGCCTAAATCTTGCAGGACGATGCTGGGCGAGTGGCGCGGGATTCGGAAACAGGCGTGGGAAAAATTTGATGCGGATATTATTCATGCGACTCCGGGGAGTGCGCTTGATGAGGTTGAGTATTTACCATTGGAGGTTATTGTGGATGCAATTAAAACTAAAGATTATGTTGGCGGTTGGTGGTTACCAAAAGGCGAAAAACATTTTCGGATGATGCTGGAGAAAAGTAAGCCTGCTCATGGACGGGCAACGTATCAATATCAGAAGCTTTCCCCGGCAGTGGCTCTTGTCAAGGATAAAAAAGGGATTGCGATTGATGTGGGATCGAATGTTGGGTTCTGGGCGTGGCATCTTGCGCGAGAGTTTGATCATGTTCATTGTTTTGAGCCTATTCCGATTCATAATGAATGTTTGAGGCTTAATTCGCAGGACGTGGAGAACATTAGTATTCATGAGGAAGCTCTGAGCGATAAGAAGTGCGAAGTTGAGCTGATTGTGTATGATGGGGACTGCGGAGCCACGCACATTGATCAGAATTGTTCAAGACCGGGGGAGAAATTCACTAAGGTAAAATCTAAGTGTTGTACCCTTGATAGTTATAATTTCAAGAATGTAAAGTTTCTGAAGATTGACTGTGAGGGGTTTGAATTGGCAGTTTTGAAGGGAGCAGAAAAGACTCTGCAAGAGAATAGTCCGGTGATTGTTGTGGAACAGAAAAAGGAAAATGAGCGCTTTGGTTTACCATCCAAGGGCGCTGTTGAATATCTGAAGTCAATTGGGTATGTTGCCCGGCGCGTATTGGCTGGGGATTACATTATGGAGAGAGAATAGAAGATGGTTATGGATGCGCGCGATGAGCTGAAAAAATATTTGATTGGCAAGACAATTTTAATTGTTGGGGGTGGGCCTGGTGCGGCATGTTGTTCCTCTTGCTGGTATAGTAAATTTGATATTATTGTTCGATGCAATAATTATCAAAAATCCTGCAATGCGCGGACAGACATCTTTGTTTCATATTTCGGGGAGAACATAACAAAAAGCAAGGAGGAGCTGATTGCTGATGGAGTAAAATTTGCTGTTTGTAATTGTCCGAATGCTGACATGAGTGAAGAATTGAATAAGAGCCCAGGCCAACAGAAAGATTTTCACTGGATATATGAATTTAGAAAAGATTGGTGGTTCTGTCCTGTTGTTGGTTTGACTAAAGAAGAATTGGTTACTCAGGTGGGTTTGCTTGATGGATATATGCCGTCAGTTGGATTATCAGCCGTCTTGTTTTTTGAGCAATTTTGCTCGCCTGTAAATATAATTGGCTTTGATTGTTTCGAGTCTGGGTTGCACGATTTGAATAAAAAATGGGATCGGTCTGGTGAACATAATCCCCAGAGAGAAAAGCAATTATTAAAAAAATTGGAACAAAGCGGTAAACTTATATGGCATGCGAAAGGAAAGGGATGGTGAACATGAAAAATAGAATGTCTATGGTTTATGTTCAAGAGCATACAGATCATTCTTTGATAGTAGCGGAAATTGGGGTGTGGGCAGGGGACAATGCTCAGCGTCTGATGGGGCTGAATCTGGATCGTCTTTTCCTGATTGATTCTTACAAAGAATATGCTCGCCACGATCAAAAAGAATTAGATGAAGTTATGCATGCTGCTTTGCCAAAAATTGCGTCACATCCGAATGCTTATAAAACTAGTTTCATCAGAATGGAATCTGTTGAGGCTGCTGAGTTGTTTCTGGATGAATATTTTGATTATATTTATATTGATGGTAATCACACGCTGGATGCTGTGTCAAAGGATTTGGAAGCGTGGTGGCCAAAGGTGAAGCCTGGAGGATATTTTGCCGGGCATGATTACAGCTCGAGCATTGGAGTGATGCGAGCTGTTGAAACTTTTTGTGAAAAGTATGGGCTTGATTTTCAGTCTTGGGCTCCTCCGAGAACAGAGGATGGCCCAGAACATCTCGCGGATTGGCTTATCAGGAAGGCTGATTAAATGGGACTTGGCGATGAAATAATGGCGATGGGCGAAGCAGAAGCGCTGTATGAAGTTACAGGTAGGCCAGTAGCTATTTGCGACAAAAACAATCGACCGCGCTGGCACAAAGCGTGGAGAAATAATCCCGCGGTCAGCAGGGAGTTGAGAAGTGGTATTGATTCTATTATCAATTGCCCTGGTCAAAGGTCATACATCAAACAATGGAAACATTCTCCGCGTCGAACTGAGTTCAACCTGGATCATCGCGCAAGGGCTGGGAAGATTTATCTCACTGTTGAGGAGGAGTGTACAGTGCGTGCGTTGGTGCCGGAAGGGGAGTTTGTAATTATTGAACCAGCAACTCGGGTGAGTGTCAAAAGTAGTCGAAACAAGGATTGGGGTATGGAACGCTGGGCAGAGGTTATTCGTGATTTTCCGGTTCCTGTGTATCAATTTGATATTGGAGATGAGACGCCTTTACTGGAAAGTGTTGGTATAATTTATTCAAATGATTTTCGGATATCAGTAGGAATAATAAAATTTGCTGTTTTGGTTTTGACTATTGATGGAGGTATGCACCATTTTGCAGCGAGCATGGGAACGGATGCTGTGGTGGTATTTGGTGGATTCTGTGATCCTAAAATAACTGGGTATAATTCTCATGCAAATTTTTACTCTGATATTGATGGGAGTCCATGCGGGCGTTATGATCCCTGCTCTCATTGTAAGGAAGCGATGGCGCTGATAACGCCTGAACAGGTACGCGCTGAAGCGCTGAAGAGATTGGAGGGGATTCGTGTCGCTTGATTCGGGAAAACTGAGACACAGGTTGCAGATTCTGACTCTGACGGCAGAGCAGAATTCTGATGGAGAAATGGTTGAGACTTGGGATGAGCTTGATACGGTGTGGGGGTCATTTGAACCTTATAGTACTAAGGATGTTTTGCTGGCTCGGAGCGCGCAGGAACAGTCTTCAGCACGTGCTGTTATTCGGTATCGTGATGATGTGACTTCAGCTGAGCGTGTGTCTTTTCGGAGTCGGTTGTATAAGATTGATGGGCCACCTTTGCCTGATCCGGAGAGTGGGACTGAATATTTGACATTAATGCTTGCGGAGATAGCGAATGTTTGATGTTGCGCACACGATGGAAGGAACAGCCCTTGTTGTCCGCGCTGCGAAAGAGCTGGGGCATGAAGTCAGTTACAAGGGTGGAAGGGCTGCTCTGCGTAAAGCTGCTAAGTTGGTCGCAGAGGCTGTCAAAAGAAATGCGCAGAGGCTGGATGATCCAGCTACAGCAAATAAGATTTCTGAAAATGTCGCAATTCGCTGGAGCTCAAAGAAGTTTAAACGCTCCGGTGATTTAATGTTTCGGGTTGGGTTGCTTGGGGGCGCTAAATCTAAGGCTGCTGGAGGTGAACTTCCGGGCAAAGGCAAGGGCAATCCGGGTGGTGATACGTGGTATTGGCGTTTGCTGGAATTTGGTACACGCAAATTGCAGGCTCATCCGTTCATGCGTCCAGCATTGGAGCGGAATACACAAGCAGCTACAGCAGAATTTGTCAAGCATTTTAAGGGAGCGATTGCGCGCGCCGTGAAGAGAGCGCAGAAGCAGAAAGGAGAAAAATGAATCCACCGATTTTCACTATTGCGGCTGCAGCCTCCACGGTAACAGCATTGCTGGGTGCTGATCCTGTTCGTTTTTTTCCGTTTGGGGAAGCGCCTGATGTGACAGAGATGCCGTATGCTGTCTGGCAGACGGTCTCAGGAAGTCCTGAAAATTATTTGGCTGGAGTTCCAAGCATAGATAGCTGGTTGGTACAGGTAGATATTTATGCGAAGCGTGGTACCACTGCGCGCACTGTAGCTGAAGCGTTAAGAGACGCAATTGAGTCGGAAGCATATATCACTGCGTGGCGCGGTGAGAGGAAAGAAGGAGATAATATTTTTCAATATTCATTTGATGTCGAATTTTTAACTGAAAGATAGATGCTGGCTTTTCTTATAAGGAGATAATCATGGGAGCCAAGTTGACTAAGGGAACGCAGATTTATTTTATTGATCCGGAAGATGACGGTGTGACTGAGATTACGGAAGTCACAGGTTTCAACCCTGGCGGAGCACCGTCAGATCAGATTGAAGTCACCGCATTGGACGATGATGCAAAGGAGTTTATGCGTGGTATGCGCACTCCGGGCGTAGCAACCATTGAGATCAATCCTGATCCTGGAAATGCGTCTCATTCTCGTCTGCACGAATTGTTTCTGGATGACACCGTGGAGTCCGTTCCCTTTTGTGTGGGATGGTCTGACGGTACAGCCGAACCCAGTGCTGATTCTGATGGAGCGTTTGATCAGACAGCTGTGGCGAGGACAATGTATTATTTCGATGGCTACATCGCTGACTTTCCGTTTGATTTCAGCATCAATGCCGTTGTCAAATCCACCATCTCAATTCAGCGCACAGGTGAGGCCACTTGGGTTGAGACTACATAATGGTAGATGAACTGTCAATTGATGGTCTGACTAAGATGGGCGCGTTTACGGGCGCGCCTGTCAAAAAAACCATCACATGGAAAAAAGATGATGAAGAGTTCTCGGCCGTTGTTCACGTCCGGATGCTTAGTTATCACAGCACTGTCGCGGAGTTGAATGCATTCTCAGATGGACACGCAGATGCCGTGGCCGGGAGGATTGCCGCTTGTATCTGTGATGCGAAGGCCAAGCCCATTTTTACTCCAGAAGACATTACCGGGGAAGCTGACCCTGAGCGTGGCCCACTTGATGGGAATTTGACTATTGCGTTGCTGACTGCTATCGCACAAGTCAACCGCTTGGGGGGATCGCAGCCGGAGCCCAAGAACTAACCAGCCTCGATGAGTTCTGGCATGAACTGGTTCTGAATGGGGTTGGTGGACGAACAATAGCTGAAGCGAAACGCCGTATGTCTCATGCTGAGGTTATGAGCTGGATTGCGTACCGGGGCAAGCGAGGCAGTTTGTTTGGGGGGCGGAGGATGGAGATGGCGATATCATCGTGGATGGCGATGTATGCGAATGCGCACAGCCAGAACGGCGGATATGACATGTATGATTTTGCGCCGCACGAGGAGGAGCCTGAATGGACTCTTGAGCGTGCGAAAAAGGAATGGGGTTGAATATGGCTAATCTCGGGACACTGACTCTTGACTTGATTGCGAAGGTTGGGGGCTTCACCAAGCCACTCGATAAAGCTGGGCGTGAACATAAAAAGACTGCCAAGCAGATCGCGCGTGAACAAAAGAAAATGCGCGAGGCTTTCAAGAAGTCTATGGTGTCGATGGGTAAGTGGGGTGCAGCTATGGCTGCTGCTGCCGTTGCCGGCGCGGTTGCGATGACGAAGGCAAGCTTCAAAGCTGCAGATGTTATCGGGAAAACTGCAGATGCCGCTGGGGTCACAACTGATTCTCTTCAAGAGATGCGTTATGCGGCAGAGATTTCTGGGATGTCTATTGAAGAGCTTGATAAAGGCATCATGGGATTTGGAAAGCGCGTGGGTGAGCTGCGCGCGGGTACAGGTTCTTTGTATACCATATTGGATAAAACTAACAAGGGTCTTATGGCTCAAGTTAAAGCAGCTTCATCAGTAGATGATGCTTTGAATCTGGTTATGGATGCAATGGCAAACACTGCCGATGATGCTGATCGTGCCGCGCTCGCGGTTGCAGCGTTTGGACGCTCTGGTCAGAAGATGGGTATTTTATCTAAAGATGTTGTACAGCTTCGCGCTGAAGCTCGTGAGTTGGGGTTGGTTTTGGATGAAAGTTTGATTCGTAGTGCTGAGAAAACTAATGATCAGATAACTGCTCTTTCTACAATAATTAAAACACAGCTTACTGCCGGAATTTTAGAGCTGGCTCCATATATTCAAGAGCTGACCGCGGAGATGACTGCTTGGATAAAAAATAATAAAGAGTTCCTTTCTCAAGATATTCCAAATCACATTAAGAGTCTTGCGGAGAAGGTGCGTAGTTTCGTCAAGTCTCCTGCATTTAGCGCTTTCAAAGAGTACTGGGAATTAATTGCTGGTGCAGTTGCAGGGTTTAAGGCAGGTGGGCTGCCGGGTTTGGTTTTAGGAGCTGGTGCTGGCGCGGGGGTTTCCATTTATCGGGATTTGAAAGCATATTTTGATGAAACGCTTCCAGAGAAAATTCGTGATTCAAAAAAGGAGCTTGCTGAGCTGTATGGTGATCTTAAAACTGCTCCCTTTTATTCCACGATGTTTGTTAAAGGGAAATCAGAAGTTAAGGCTCGTATAGCAGAGGTAAAAAAAGAGCTTGCTCAGCATAGGAAAGTTCTTAAAGCCCAGCAAGATGCGATTATTAAAGTAAGAGAGAAAGCTCATGCAGAGAAAGAGGCGGCAGAGGCCATCAAATTGCAGGAGGCTGCGTACAAGCGTTTGGCTGTTGGTCTGAAAGACCTGAAGGGCTTCGCAATTGATTTTGAGGTGGAGAATCTTCAGAAGCAGATTGAGCAGACTTCGATGCTGGCTGGTGACCCGGAATCTCAGCGGATGTATGATATTGAACTCGCTGCTAAAAAAGAATATCTTCAACAGCTCTTATTTTTACAGGAGAAAGAGCGAAAGGAGCGCGCGGAACATTACGCAGAGATACTCAAACTTGATACCACGGTTCAGAATCAGCTTGAGCTTGTAGGGTTGGAGGGATATCAGAAGCAATTGAAGGCTCTCGAACAGAAACAGAGAGAGGAGCTGGAAAAATATCGCAAAGCTGGGGCAGATATAATTGCGCTTGAAAAATTACACCAGTCGCAGAGAGATGAGCTGAAGAGGCAAGCAACTATAGAGCTCATGGGCAGCTTTGGGGATGCGCCCGGGTTCGCTGGAACGGGCGGTGGGCTTGGGGAGTCTCAAACTCTCAAGCAGCAGCAGGAGGATCTCAATAAATGGTACGCTGAGCAGAAGGCTCTGCTGGAGCGATATCGTCAAGAGCGCTCTGATCTTAATGAGAAGTGGAATGAGAAAGAGCGCCAGATTGAACGACAGCATTCAGAGCAGCTCTCTAAGATTCAAGCTGCACGCACTCAGCTTATTCTGACTAGTAATGCGAATATGTTTCAGAGCCTTGCAGATATACAGAAAACTTTTAGCGATGATCAAGACTCTACTTATAAAACTTTGTTTGCAATTTCAAAAGCTTTCACCATCGCAGAAACTACTCTCAATATGTACAATGCGATTACAGACGCATGGGCAACTGGAGCTACTGTGGCAGATAAAGTTGCAGCAGCAGCTATGGTAGCGAGCGGAATGCTTACAATTATACAGTCTGCGAAGGCTGTGGGGATGGCGCATGATGGTATGGATAGCATACCTGAGAGCGGTACATGGTTGTTACAAAAGGGGGAGCGTGTGGTGGCTGAGCGTACCTCTAAGAAGCTGGATGATCAGTTATCCCGGATAGAAGCGGGGGGAAATATGAATGTGAATATTCATGAGGCTCCCGGAACAGCAGCGCAGGTGATACGGCGCGCGGATGGATTGGACATTCAAATCACAGCAATTGAAGCAAGGCTGACGGAACGTATGAGCCGGGGGACTGGTTTGGCCATTCCGTTGGATAGCAGGTATGGGAGGCGCGGTTGATGGAAACTTGGCCGGTTACTTTACCTCAAAGTGTGCATACTGATTATACTTTACAGCCGTATTCTGGATTGATGAGTCAGACAGAGCAGCGCAACCCAACACGCAATCGGGCTTATTCAGATTGGGTGGGGACATTTTCTATGATCATCACTACTGCGCAGCTTGCAACGTTTCGGACATTTTATGATACAACGATAAATCAGGGCGGAGATTTTGAGTGCCCGTGGTTGGCTGATCTTGGTTTGGTGTTTCATTTTGTTCGGTTCTTTTCCTCTCCGAGTTGGCGTGCAAGCCAAGCGCCTGGGAAGTGGGTGCTGACTTTGCCTTTGGAAATTATTGCTACAACATATCAGGGAGCATAAGAAATGGCGAGTGGTATATATAATAGATTTAAAGTGAATTTGCTTAATAAGGAAATTGATCTTGAGGTGGATGATATTAAGGTAATGTTACTCAATAACGTGCATTCCTTTAATGCAGCACATATCAATAAGAGTCAGATTGAAGCGAATGAAATTAATGGTACTGGATATACAGCAGGGGGCGTTGTGTTAGTGAACAAGGTAGTTACTGAAGGGGCGGTTTCGAATTTTGATGCAGATGATCCGGAATGGACAGAAGCGACTTTTGGTGCGTGGCATGCAGTTCTCTATAGGGTAACTGAGAGCGATTTGATTTGCTCAATTGATTTTGGCGGAGAGAAAGCGGTGGAACTGGGCACTTTTTACATTCGATGGAATGATGATGGGATTATTACATTAACATGAGTACTTGGCCAGCTACTTTACCAGCACCTTTGCGCCTCGTGAATGTTATTCCGGGGAGTAAGGCAGAACGCTATGAGCAAGATTCAGGACGGCGGATTATACGTAACTGGGGGCATATTCCTCCTGATCGTGTTACTGTTCAGTTCCGTATTGAAAAAGATTTTGTAGCGGATTTTCTTTATTTCTGGCATTCTGTTGGAATGGATGTGACTTGGTTTACTGCGTCATGGCTTGCAGAGATGGGCTATACTGATCACAAAGCGCGTATCCTTGGGTATCCACGCCGCAAAGGAATTGATACTAAATGGTCTGATTTTTCTGTTACGCTTTTGGTTTATTCTTCTGCATATTGTGTGGATGCGGAACCATGGTTGCCAGATGAAAGAAGGTATGATGTAGATGCGCTTTCTTTGTCTTTAGCTATTCCGGCGCCATACATTATTCGATATGGTTGGTTCTCTGCGACTATTTCAAGCGATAGATCACTTATCAATATGCGCGATGAAGCGGATATTCAAGGATATAATGGAGAGAATGGTGGGGATTTCACTTTGACTATTGGGGCTGGTACGCTGATTTCTTCTGACAGTCCTTCTAACCCGGCACTTGAAACAGGAGAATTTGAAGATGGCTTCTCTCTTTATCTTATTATTGAAAGTGGCGCACTTATACGGGGCGCTGGAGGAGATGGTGGAGATGGCAAGCCCACATCTTCAGAGGATGGGGAAGATGGAGGCACCGCAATCAAAGCTGACTGGCCAATAAGCATCGAGAACAATGGAGGCGTTTATGGCGGAGGTGGCGGCGGCGGCGGCGGCGGAGAGGGCACTACAGGCGGAGGAGGAGGCGGTGGAGGCGCTCAAGGTTATGTTCCGGGGTCTGGCGGTTCAGGAGGTTCAGGAGCCACTCCCGGTAACCCGGGCTCTGCTGGTGCTCCGAATGCGCCGGGCGCTCCGGGTGCGGGTGGTGGCGATGGTGGAGCTGGAGGGGGTGGAGGTTCTGATGGTTCATCTGGTGGTCCTGGATCCGATGGGGCATCAAGCTCTGGAGGTTTTGGAGGAGCTGCAGGGAAATATGCGGAAGGTGATTCTAATATAATTTGGTCAGTGGCTGGTACCCGCGTGGGAGATGTATCGTGAGAAGGACAGTGTCATGGATATGAATGAAGCAATTCAGGAGGCATATGCTTACGCTGATCCTGAAGTAACAATTTATGAAACGTTTGAGTTGATTCACTCTTCATGGTCAGGTTTTGATTCTGATTCTGATTCTGATACTGATGCTTCTATTCTTTTGGTTGATTCTGATCGGGTACTGGTGACGGCGGATGGCACATTTCAGCCAGTTACTTTTACTGCTTCATTGCCTGAGACGGAAAGCTCAGTGCGCGGGCAATTAAAATTGACTATTTCTTTTCTGCCCAAAGAATATCGGGATATGTTGTGGGAAGCTTCTCAATCCCCTGAAACAGATCCAGTGTATTTGTATTATCGCCAGTATATTGGGGAGGGTGCAGAGGAGGAAGCTGCAGCAGAGTTACCTGTGCCCTTGGTAGTGAATACGATAGAGTTTACCGATGAGCAGACTCTTATTAATGCGCTGTATCCGGATTTGGTGAACATTCCTTTTGGACGTCGAATTATGTCTGTTACTGAATTACCGGGAGCACGAACATGAGTCATTGGACGATGAATTATTTGGGGCAGTCGTGGACTCCAGAACGGAATTGTTATTATTGGTTTCGGAAAATTATGGCGGAGCGATTCGGTTACGAAGGGTTGCCGCTTAATGAGGTTGTGAGTGTGAATGGATCAGCGCGAGTGGCTATGCGCCAGTTCACAGATGAAGCTGCAAAGAATCAAGGCTGGATCCGCACAGAGACTCCGAGAGAAGGAGATGCTGTTATGCTTGCAGAGGGGAAGCGTTCCTCTCATATTGGAGTTGTGGTTTGGATAAAAGAAAAGCTAATGGTGATACATGCGAGACAGAATACAGGAGTTGTATTGAGTGATGCGCTGGCGTTGAAAATGAATAATTTGAGGATAACAGGATATTGGACAAATGAAAATACATTATAGTACCAATCCGCTTGCTCCTGGTTTTCAAACAACGATGTTTGATGTGCCGGATGGCTCATCTCCCAATTCAGCAATAGAAATCCTGGACTGGAATTTTCAGCAGCCAACTATCCTTCTTGTGAATGGGGAGGCGTGGGGACGGAATCAGTGGAACACAGCGCTGCCTGAATCTTCCAATGTTATATTTGTTGAGTTGCCCGGAGGCGCGGGCGCGGTACTGGCCGTTATTTCAATTCTTCTTACTGCATATTCCCTTTATTATTTTAGCACCTTAGATACTGATGTGCCAGAATATGGAACGCCGGATTCATTGTCTAGCTTTTCTACTGGGTCAAATCGTTTGCGCCTTGGCCAGCCATTCACAGAGCATTTTGGACGTCTTCAGGCATACCCTGATTTAGTTCAGCAGCCTTATATTCAGAACATTGATAATGATCAGTATTTGTATTTCCTCGGAATCCTTGGAGTGGGAGAGTATTCTGTTGAAGAGGTTTATATTGCTAACACCCCTTTGGAGGATTATGCTGATTGCGAGTATAATATTGTGGAGCCGGGCGGGGCACTTTCTTTAGTTCCCAATTTGGTCTGGACGTGCAATGCGGCCACGGGGCGTGAGCTTGATGTGGAATATTTTCCTTATGTTGTTACACCTCCTTTGACTTCAGTTTATTCTCTTGAGTATGATATTACATTTCCTGGTGGCTTGGTTCGTTATAATAGCAAGGGCAAAATAAAGAATCAAAGCGTCACGGTTGAGACTGAAGTGCGGACTGTGGACAATGCTGGAGCGCCTATTTCTGAGTGGACTGCTTTGGAGACTCGAACGTTCACTGCTGCCAGTAAAGATCCAAAGCGATATTCAAATGATATTGCAGTTCCATTGGGAGCAGGGCGTTATCAATTCCGCATTAGGAGAACAACCGCAGCGAGTGAAAGCTCTCGAGTGATTGACCGAGCTGTGATGACCGGGCTGCGGGGATATGGCGCTGAGCACCCAGATTATGGCGATGTGACTCTGGTTGAAGCAAAACTCAAAGCGCAAGATCAGCTTGGCTCTGGGGCTGCTTCTCAGATCAATGTGGTTGCTACTCGAAAGCTTTATGAAGTGCAGTCTGCCGGATTTGGAGGGGTTCTGACTGCGACTCAATCCGTTGTGGATGCTGTTGCTTATATGGTTACAGCAGAGAATGGCGGACAGCAGAGTAATAGCCTTCTTAATTTCAGTGAACTGGAAGCTGTCCGGGCTGCGCTGGAAACTGCTGACTATTCTTTTAATTTTCGTTTTGGTGGACGGCTGTCTGTAATGGATGCGGCTGCGAAAGCTGCTGCTTGTGGACTGTGCGCGCCGTGTATGCCGGGCGGTGAGTTTGCTTTGATATTGCATGAGAATCATGAGACGCCCTCCTGTATGTACACTCACGATAATATTCGAGACTTGAAGGTGACAGTGGCTCCTCGGACACCTGATAATCCTACAGCTATTGAGATGCGGTATATTGATCCAGACACATGGGTTCAGGAATCCATTTTTTGTTATGATGAGGATGGCTCTGAAGATACTCCGCTGGACATTACACTGGATGGGTGCGCTAATCGCCAGCAAGCGTTTGAGGTCGGGATGTTTGCATATTTGCATGAAAAGCTCGAACGCACCACAGTAAGTTTTGTAACTGATCTCTCTGGTTATATTCCATCATTGCTTTCTAAAATCCTCGTGCCTAATAAAACCACTACATGGAGCGCTTCTGGATTGATTTTGAGCGTGGATGGAACAAACATCTGGTTGTCTGATCCAGTTGATTTCGAGGATGAGGATGACGGCCAGCTGTATATTACGAAAGAGGATGGCACGGTGCTTGGGCCATATACTGTTACTCCTAGTGGAAGCAACCATTGTGTTGTTGGGTCAACCGCTTTGCTGAATACTCTCGCAGATGACGGCATGAAGGCATCCCGCTGGCTGTTTGGATTAGAGACTGATGAGCCTCTGATGGTTCGTGTGACTTCAATCGCTCCGCAGGAGCGTAACTCTATTCAGATTTCTGGTTCCATGATAGATGATGATGTGTATGGTGCTCCGGGAGATGCTCCTGAGATTGAGGAGGGAAGCGGAGAGGCTGCGCTGCTCACTGGGGTGAGTCTCGAGCAGCTGGGGGAGGACAGCTCAGGGAACTATGAATTGCGATTGACGTGGAGCGGATCGGCGGTCAGCGTTCGGATAGAGCTGGATGAGGGCGACAGTGCCGGATATGTTGTTCTTGAAGATGAATACACTTCTCACGTTTATGAATTTGAGACTACAGAAAATGATATTTCAGTAAGGGTTACTCCGTATAATGAGAGCGGAATTCAGGCAGGTGAAGCTGTGATCCGTACTATCACCACCATCTCCGCGCCAACTGGGTTGACTATTGAGGTGGACTCGGATGGCAATATCAATATAGATTGGGATGATGATAGTGACGCTGATGAATATTTGGTGGCTTTGTATGTTGATGATGTGGAAGTGGATAATCAAACGGTGACAGAGTCATTCTTGGAAATTGAACTTGCGGATATAATAACGCTGGGCGGCCCATGGCCTGAGTTTGATGTATATGTTTGGAGTTTACTGGATGGGGAGCAATCTGCCCCGGCTATGGAAACTGAAATACTTGATCCCCTTCCTGCCCCGGCGGAAGTGACTTTTGAAGATAGGTTAGAGAATGGGTTGATGATTGGCTGGTCTGAGGTAACAAGCGCCGTGTCCTATGTTCTCTGTCATTCAACCAGTTTGGATAGTGATGGGGACTTTGTTCCAACTGATGAGAATGTAGTTTATGAAGGGGCGCTTCCTCAAGCACACATCATTGAATTAGTTATGGACGGAATAACGCAGCATGGGTTTAAAGTTGCTGCGCAGCAATATGGGCACCCGATTGATGAGCTGGATTTCAGTGATCCTTTGTATGGTGTGGTGTTTAACTTTGGGGATCACGGGCAGATGGATGGTCTTGGGGATGATGATCATGCGCAGTATTTATTGATTGATGGTACTCGAGCGATGACTGGGACTTTGGATATGGGTTCCAATAGTATAGATAATGTGACTTCATTGGTTGTAGGTAGCATCAACAACGGCGGGAGTGCGATTGCGGTAAGTGATAACCTTGATGCGCTTACCGATTCAGTAGAAGTATGGGCGGCAAAGTTGGGGATTGGCACAAGTGTCGTTCCTCATGGAGGTGTTGGAACTTGCTTGCTGGCGATTGAGGGCGCAAATACATCCTTCCCGAATGGGCCACACATCCAAGTGACTACTGATGCAGATGACTATCCCGTTGTCCAGTATCTTAATTGGGGACATGATAACATCCAATGGAATTTTGATGCCTATTTTGATGGGACGGATAATATTAGCTGTGATGCGGGAAGTAATTTTCAAGTTATCAAAGTATCGGATAGGTTCAGAATAAGATATGACACTGGGGTTGCTCAGGGTTCTGTTATATCATATAACACGGCATTTGAAATTGATCCAGCTATTGGAATAGAGTTTGGTTTACCCTTAAACGGGGACATAGCAGACCCATTGATTGTCTATGGAAATCGGGGTCGTATTGATATACGTGACGATGGAGATTCATACCCACAATTAAGTGCACTTGCTTACACACATGATAATTCAGGTTATTTGTTTGATGCTTATTACGATGGTGCGTTCAAGTCGTCAGACGCAGGAAGTAATTTTGCTTTATATAAAGTATCAGATACATTAGTTGTGCGATATGATTCTGGGGTTGCTCAAGGCGGGGCTGTTTCGTGGAATGTTGCATTTGCAGTGGATACGAGTGGGAATGTAGACCTTCAAGGCAACGAACTCCAAACTGTATCAGCCATAGACAACGGCGGGAGTGCGATTGCTGTTAATGATGATTTAACCGTTGATGGCAGTATATCTTTTGTTAATGTTGGTGACAAGATTGATTTCCCTAATTTTCTAATAGAAGAATGGGGAACCAACAGATTGATGTTCAAAAAAACAACGTCAGGAAGTGTTGGAATATTTGAGTTTTTTACACAAGATGGAGACAATACAGACCGAAATTGGATTATGATATATGGTTTGGGGAATGATACGGCAGGTGTAACAAATTCAGAAAGTCTATACATGGGTTTTGAGACTACCGGAACAGACAGATATATGGTGAAAACCTTTGCAACGGGTACTGGTTCAGCAAAACCGTTAGAGCTTACGACATACGGGAACACAGAACAGTTATATTTAAACACGGACGGCAACGTTGGAATAGGAACGGCAACGCCGGGGACTATGCTTGAAATAGGCGATGCATCAGCTACTCCGGCCATCACACTTAATAAAAGTGGGTCAGGCACTTCGAGCATTTTATTTGATAATGGAGGAACACCTAAAGCGTTCGTGAGAAATACTGCCGTAGAAAAACTTGAGATAGGGACACAGGCGGCAACTGATCTTGATTTTTATACGAGTAATACGCTTAGAGTAACAGTTGATAGCACGGGATACGTTGCATTTCACAATAACGATTTAAGTCAGATCGCTAATATAACGATGTCCGGCAATCTTGAAATGGGTGGCGGAGAACTCCAGACCGTATCAGCCATAGACAACAATGGGAGTGCGATAGACGTAAACGACAACCTTGATTTGAGCACAAATGAAATGAGGGCAAGGGATAACAAGTGCAGGTATATGAAAAGTTATGCTACTGGTAACACCATAATGGAGTTTGATGCTTCAGATTATATACAAATAAACGCAAGCGTTGTGAGTATGGTTTTTAACAGTGCAGACCTTGATTTGGGCGGCAACAACCTCGACAACGTAGCCTCCATAGACAACGGCGGGAGTGCGATTGCGGCTAATGATGATCTTGATATGGCGGGTAGCGATATTAAAAATTGTCAAATCCTTGAAATAAACACAAGCGGTTGGATTCAAAGTGATACATACTTAAAGTTGTTGACTTCAGCAGGAAACAACATGATATTTGATGCTGGCGGTGAATTCAAGTGGCGCGATGTTGATGCGGCAGGAGCGGAGAGAATGATTCTTGATTCCGCAACGGGATTGCTCACAATGACAGGTGATATAGAATTAGCAGGCAACGAACTCCAAACCGTGAGCGCTCTGGATAACAACGGTTCTGCGATAACATTCAATGATGATATAACAATGGCAGACGGCAAGAGCATAAACCTTCAGGAAGATATAACCTTCACAGGCGGTACAACCGTAAACCAGATTAAGTTTCCTGACGATCTTGCAACAGCGCTTGCGTTTGTGGAGGGTTCTACTTCGTATCTTGAGTTTTGCACTACAGACGGCTTTGAATACGTGCGCTCAAAAAGCTTTGTCCCGCTTTCTGATGATACCTATTATCTTGGCAGAAATGATGATGACCTTCCTCTTGCGTGGAAGGGACTGATACTTGCAGACCAAACAGACGGAAAATATTACAGGATTGAATTAAATAATGGTTCAATTGATGTTGTAGACTTAACTGATTAGGAGTTAAAAATGAAAAAGGAAAACACACTGGAAGGAACGCCGTACAGGGGAATGTTTGACCCTACAAACGGCGTGAGCGTTTTGAACTTCAGGGGAGCAGGGAATATACAGATCAAGGCTGAAGATGCTTCACCTGAACTGCTTACAAAGGCAAAGGCGTTTTTCTCACAGCTTGCAATGGAAGTGGGCTGTATGACAGAGGACGAAAAGACGGATTTAACAAGCATTGAAAAGGAAGTCAATGACACCGTACAGTCTGTACTTGACGCAAAGGCAGAGCCAGCGGAAAAAGAGTGAAATGCTGAAAAATCTTACATTTGAGCAATTTTTAACTTTATTTTGAAGGACGATGAAATGGATGAAAACAAAGACGTACAGAAAAAGACAAAAGAAACGAAAACAGAAGCGGAAGAAACGAAAACAAAGGAGAAAAAGATTTCAATATTCACTCTCAGTTCTCCTCTGAGTAATCTTGCTACTGCTTTGCAGAAAGCTTCTAGCCAATCATTTGGCTATGAAGCTGATAAACAACTTTATCGCCTCCTCAAAGAAATTCGCGGTAAATGTGAGGAGTACACCGAGATGAAAGATAAAATTATTAAAAATCACGGCGTCCAGAAAAACGGTATGGTATTACTTCAGGGAGAAGGGATCAAACTGTTTGCTACTCTTAATGATGATCTTGGAGCGCAGGAGGTGGTGCTAGAGCATGCCCCAATTAAAATAGGGACATTTCCTGCTGGGGTGAGTGCGGGGGACATGCTGTTGTTAGAAGACAATGGAATTTTCAGGATTGATGAAAAAGGAAAGTGATGAAGACTGATCGGGACAGCCTTTCTGGACGAGATTGCTATTTGTTCATTGCGCTGGGATTCCTTGCATTAATATGTGTGATTGCTGCCCAGTGTTCTTATAATGGTTAAAACTTTTTAAAGGAGATGGAAATGAAAATGACTATTATATTAGTGTTAATTGTGAGCTGTATAGTGGGCGTGGGATGCGCTCCCCAGAGCGTTAAACAATCCCTTGATATGGGGCGAAGTGCAATTGTCTATGCGAAGGTAAATAACACGCAGCCCGAGCTTGAGAAGCCATTGGATGATGCAGATATTTTACTTGAACCTGTTGCGCTCAATATCGGAAAGCCTAACACGCCTCAGATATATACTCCCGACATAAATGCTCAGATCATAGCAAGCCAAGCAGAACTGGAACAGAGATTCAGAAATATGATTCAAGGATTCATGGCTGATCTTACTGCGCAGATTCCTGTCATTGGCAATAAGATCGCGGAAGGCATTAAACCTCCTGAGGATGAACCATTTGACATTATGAATTTACTCGCTATGCTGTCCGCAGTCATAGCTGGCATAGGCGGGTCAAAAGCGTCTGGGGCACTCGCAAAAAAAGTAGTTAAGAAAAAGGAATAATCATGGATGAAGGCAACTCAATTAAAGACATGCTGAATGGCACGGAACCAAAAGACTCCGATATGAGATTAGTATTTGGTTGCCTTAAAATACTTGGGCGTGAAATGCAAGAAATAAAAGAACTGTTTTTTATTAAGCAGGATGCGTGCGATGAGAAATTTGCAGAGATTGATAAAAGAACATTGAAACTTTCCCTGAAGATATTTGGAATAATGCTTTTGGGATCGTGTTTGTTTTCTTTGATAATTGCTTTTGTGCCTCCATTGCTTGCTGTCTTGTTCAAATAGGAGAGAAAGATGGGCAAGGTAAAAAGCCTCCAGTACCTTCAGAACAAGCGCCTCGAATGGTCGGACAAAATCGTGGCCACAACTAATGGCGCGTTCGATCTCCTGCACAAAGGTCATATTTATATATTTGAGACCGCGAAAAAACAAAGCGATATTCTGGTTGTGGGGGTCAACTCTGACGCTTCAATCCGCCAATACAAGAGCCCAACTCGCCCGATAAATACCTTGTTAGATAGGTTAGCAGTTTTGGAAGCGATTGAGCATATTGATTATCTGGTGGTGTTTGAGGAGCTGGATCCAAGAGCCTTTCTGCAGGCAATTGCTCCTGATAAGCATTTCAAAAGCCGGGAAGGTTACAAGGGTATAGAGGAGGATGTGATTGCCCGCAAAAGAATTCACCTGCTTGATGACATCCCCAATTACAGCTCTACTCGATTATTTAAGCGCCTGTATGACGACTTGATTTATCAGGACATGCAAAGGGGTGAAAAGCTTCCCGGGGCGGATTTTCTGGAATAGTGGGGAAGGCTCAATTTGACGGCTTTGTAGGACACGCCAGGAGGGAATAAAAAAGGGACACCCATACGTTCGGATGTCCCTTTTTAACAGAGAGAAGGATTATTTAAAAGCCGTCCCCAACAGGCTCTGTTTCCTCCTTTGCAGCATCATACCGATGTTCCACCTGTCCCTCTATGACAGTTTTATGAAACTGTTTCGCTGCTGCGTACAGATCAGCTTTCTTTACAAATCCATTCAGCTCAAAATGCCATCCATGCCATGATCCCTTGTCATTGCTTTCCGGAACAGTTGTTGCCTTTACTAAATTAGCAAAAGTAGGCGGAGTAATCAACTGACCCCCAGAGTCTACCTTTACAGAAGCCAGCGCTGTCATCAGCGCCCGGGATTTCTTAATCTGGGTGGAGCTGAGGGAGATAAGTGCCTGGGTCCAGAGCCCTGTTTTTGAATCCACGATCAGCACATAATGATTCCGGGTGTCAGCGATGCGATCAGATTCATCTGGATCAACAGCTCCATTTTTATCCGGCACATAGAGTTTTCCTCGGCGCTCTATTATTTCTCCTTCCTGGCGCATGCGGTTAACATCTTCAGGAAGCAGCTCGCCCTGAAAACCTTGACTTTCAGACCAGCGAAGAAACACGCGTCTGTAAGCACACGGAATGATAATGACGCCGTCTTTCCCGTCAATCAGATTCCGGGTAATGTTCTCAAACAGCATCCCGGCTTTCGCACCTTCAATCGCCACGCCAGAGGATTCATCCACCTGCGGAGAGAGCTTCTGAAGAATCATCAGAAACGGTATAGCAAAGCTTTCCGCCCCTGTACCTTCCATCCCGGCTCCCGCATCTCCAGCAAACAAGCTCGTGGGATCAGCGAGGGCTTTGGTCTGTTCATCTACCTTTGCAACTTCTTTTTTCTTAGCCATTGTAAAATCTCCTTTATAGATTTGGCTGTGGCAGGAAACTATTTCTTGCCTTTTTTAATTTTGACTTTGCTGTAAGGGTGAATTGAAAATAGATCAAAGGGTACAGCTTCCCCCTTTTCCATTTCTTCTTTGATAAACTTTTTAAGAGTGGCCGCATGCACGTTCTCCACCATTTCCCGGTCAATAACAACCTCCTCTCTTTCTGCTTCTTCAGCCATGCGGTCGGCTAACCTAAGCGCCAGCGCTCTGTCCTCGCGGTTAAATAATACCTCCAGTTTAGTTTTGATTAAACCGCCAAATCCATTCTCATCCAGCCACGCCATTGCAGCCGGGCGGTTTGCATTGGTGATGCCGCATGAGATTTCATCTGTCAGCTCGATTATCCGTCCATCCTTCATGGTAAAGGAAGTGAACCCCACTTCCCTCATTAGCTCAGGCAAATCCTCTTGCTCAAGACGCGTCAATTCGCGTTTGGTTTCATCGAGCTCATCTGTCAGCTCCTTTACCCGGTCTTTGGTAGCGAGTAGCTGCTTTGCCATTGCCATAATCCGTTCCAATGATTCGCTCATGTCTCTCTCCTTTCTTTAAATATATAACTGTATTTCAATTGGGTCATAATTCTTTTGGCGCTTATTCCAGCGCAAAATGCGCAACCGTCCCTCCAGCCGATTTGCTGCGAGCGCTGCTGTAATGCCGATGAGAATAGGATCACCCGTTGCCAGCAACCAATCCTCCTCTGAAATATTATACAGCTTATCGGACAGGATGCTTTGTATCTGCTCCGGCAGCATGCGCCCCGCTTCCGGGGGCAACAGCACCTCGATCTCTCCGAATACTTTTGCTGAGTCTAAATTGATGATTGGAACCCAGCTGTTGATGCTCTGATCATAACGACTCGGCACTTGTGGTACAAATACTTTGTTATTCATTTCTTTATGTCTCCCACTATGGCTGCGGCCATGTCGCTTTTACGCTGCAGCGCGGTTGCGATAACTTCATCAATGCTGTCCTCTGCGACAAGGTCAATATAGACAACATTCCCTTTCGTCCCTTTTCTGTGACACCTATCCTCCGATTGGAGCCGATGTTCCAAATCAAAATCATTACTGTAATAAATAGCCGTCTGCGCAGCCGTAAGAGTAAGCCCAGTGCCTGCTGCCTGCTGCTGGCCAATAAATGCCCGGGCTGTTCCCGTTTGGAAGTCATCAATTGCTGTCTCGCGGTCACTCATCTTTATTTCACCATAATATGCAACCGCTGGGATTTTATTTTTGCGAAACAAATCAATGATTGCGCGGATTTCCTCCCGGAAACGCGCCCACACAATAAACTGTCCATCAATATCTTCCACTAGATTTAGCAGCGCTTTAAGCCGAGCATTTTTGTCTGCAACATAATGCGTTTCACCTTCGTATAATACAAACCCGCTTGTAATCTGCTGGAGCTTCATCCCAGCACTTAGCGCTTGCACAGGTACCACTTCTTTTTTCAGTTCCATTCGCCGTTCTTTCTTCATCAGCTCATATGCCTTTTTCTGTCCCGGAGAAAGTTCAAAATAATGAGTTTGATAAATTTTTGGAGGCAGGTCAAGACATTCTTCCTTTTTTACTCGATATGTATGAGGCTCAAGAAGGCGCTGAAGCTTGCTAAGATTGCGCCATTTTGGCCGTCCCTCTTTATCCCGAGCCACGACCTGTGCCCGTGCCACCCGGGGATTCCTCTCAATCATTCTCTGCATCATCGGGTGATCTGGCGTCAATAGTTCTGCATACTCCGCATAGAATGCGCGGTATGAAGTGGTGCCCAGCAATCCGGACTTCAGAAACTCCATTTGCGAAAATACATCCACCGGAGCATTAGTCACCGGGGTACCAGTAGCAATACGGCGGTAACATGCGTGAGATTGTAGCTTCATAACAGCCTTTGTTCTCCCCGCGGAGGGGTTTTTGATCCGGGTACTTTCATCCACCACCATCATTGATCTGTACTTGGAAATGAATTCCAGCGCCATATCAAATCCCTTCTTAGTGATCAGCGCGTCAATATTGATGGTGAAAATGCGCAGAGCTTTCCGCGCCCCCTGTACCACTTCCCGCATTTCCTCTGTATACCGTTTCCCAGCTCCAGACTTCCAAGCTCTCGCGATATACTTCACACTCATATGCCGCGGAATTTCCCGGCGAATCCAGTTGGTGTGAACACCGTTCGGCGCTACAACCAGCATTGCCTCGATTTCCCCGGACTCATACAACCGTTCCGCATCCGCTAACAGGCACCATGTTTTCCCGGTGCCCTGTTCCATGAACAATCCGTACTGCATACGGCGCTCCATTCGCTCCAAAGCAATAGTCTGATGGCTCATCGGTTCAGTAAGCATTCCGCCTCCTTTCTTATCTCCTGTACAAGCTCTCCCCAGCTGACTTGATATTGCAAAAATTGATCCTGAATGAATCCATTTACTTCATCCGCGCATATTCCCGGAACAGCAAACACGTTTGCTCCAATGCCAATAACAATGAACCCTGTACCTCCCCATCGGCGCCAATTCAGCCACCAGTTGAGCTGATTCTGGCTGAGCCCTTTGCTGCGCCCAAGAACAGGAGTATTGAAGC
>Ga0272441_10004822_pt1 | contig 23968 bp, 24 predicted proteins | sample SSMProp6N_FD_193582 | JGI IMG/M metagenome (GOLD analysis project Ga0272441, IMG submission 193582) | Marine sediment archaeal communities from Little Sippewissett salt marsh, Falmouth, MA, United States - SSM-Prop-6N | ecosystem: Environmental > Aquatic > Marine > Wetlands > Sediment ...
TTATTAAGATTGATTTTTCTTTTTTCTTTGTTTTTTTTAGGATGTAAATGATATGTTCTCCTTTATCATATCGGAGCATTGGGATGTAACCTTTTTCTTTAAGAGAACTTCTAAGTGAATTAAATTTTTCTTCTAATGTTTCTTTATCGATTCTACAGTAAAAAGCTGCATTTTCAAGGTTGTATTTCATATCATAGAATGGAAAAAGTTTTCCGACTTCACTTTTTAAAAATTCAACATCTAGTTTTGTTTTTTTATTATTTGTTCCGAATGGAGTCCAAGTATAAGAGTTAGTCATTTCTTTGGGCGAAATAAACTATGTTTTATAAAACCTTTGTTTAAGTTTTTTTTTAAGCATCATATTTATTTATGCCTTTTGTTATGCAAGGTAAGTGAAATTACATGGCAGTTAACCTTGTTATTGGGACACAATGGGGAGATGAAGGAAAAGGAAAAATAGTAGATTATTTTTCAAAAGACGCTGATTTTGTTGTAAGATTTCAGGGGGGTAGTGTCACAGGAGAGACGCCCGTTTTTATAAAAAATGGTAAACTTTCAAATATTATAAAAATAAAAGATTTTATTGACTCATTTTATAAAAATAATGAAGAAGGTTTTAAGCGAATAATGAACATATCAACACTTGGTGCAAATATCTCTAAAAATCCAGGCATAACGAGTTTTAATATTGTAAAAGCATCTGGTATTTATAGACATAAAGCAGATCATATATACAAAATTAAGTATAATGGGGGAGCATTATCGCTGACAGCAGATCATTCAATTTTTATTTATGATAACAAAAATGGTAAGCCTTATTGTAAAAAAACTTCTGAACTAAAAAAGGGAGATATACTAATAAGTTTTCCACATAAAAATATGCTAAGAACCCATAACAAGGGTGATATATTCGTTTCTGATATATCACTATCTGAAGATTTAGCAATAGAATATAAAAAAGATGGTATAATACAACATCTACCTATCTCTGACAAGTTGTTGCAACTTTTTGGGTATTATGTTTCTGAAGGAAATAGCGGTATAAGAAAAAGACAAAGAAAAGAAAAATACCGAAAATCTCCTTCAACTGATTATGATTTGACCTTTTCATTTAACTCTAAAGAGAAAAATTATATAAACTCAGTTAAGAACTCAATGAAATCAATCTTTGGAGAAACAAATCCCAATATATTTTCTCCACCAAATGAAGATAGTGAAACTTGTATCAGATACTCTAAGAAATATCTGGCTGTTTTGTTCAAAGATTTATTTGGTATGGATGCTAGAACTAAAAAATTACCTGACATTTTTTTCCAATTACCCAAAGATCAATTTTTAATATTTTTTAAGGCATATATTGAAGGAGATGGCTATCTTCACAAGTCGGGTAAAATTGAAGCTAGCTCGGTCTCAAAAAACTTGATTATTCAATTAAACTGGTTGTTGAATATGCATGGTATAAAAAGTACTATCTTAGAAAAAACTATAAAAGAACGAAAAGCACCACAAGGTCATGTTTTACGTAGTACAAAGATTTATACCATAAAGCTTGGTGAATCTAGCAATCCATTCTTAAAAAAAGAACCAACAAGAAAAAATAATTTTTATCTTAGAAGAGTTCTAAAAATATCAAAAGAACCTTACTCAGGTTATGTATATGACCTGTGTGGATGCGAAAATGAAGCATTTTTTGGAGGAGATAGTCCAATATTACTTCACAATAGCAACGCAGGTCATACAATAAAAGTAGAGAATGAAGTATACAAACTACATTTAACTCCTTCTGGTGTAATACAGGGAAAAATCGGTGTGATTGGAAACGGTGTAGTAATAGACCCTGAAGCATTAATTAAGGAAATTGATGAACTTAAAAGTAGAGGTATTATGCCTAAACTTCTCATTAGCGATCGTGCAAATATAATAATGCCTTATCATAAAATTCTTGATGGAGCAGAAGAAAAACAACTTGGTGACAAGAAAATTGGTACAACAAAAAAAGGTATTGGTCCATGTTACAGTGACAAAATTGCTCGTAAAGGCATAAGAGCAATAGACCTCATCGATAAAAATACATTGAGTAAAAAGCTTGATGAAATTATTCCTATCAAACAAAAACTTTTTAGCTTATATAAAATCGATAAAACACTTAATAAGAAAGAAATCCTGGAAACCTATGGAGAGTACGGTAAGTGTTTAAAGGATTACATTACTTCTACACATATTGAGATTAACAAAGCAATAGCTTCTAGGAAAAAAATCTTGTTTGAAGGCGCCCAAGGAACAATGCTTGACGTTGATTACGGAACTTATCCATATACAACATCTTCACATACAATTGCTGGTGGAGCATGCATTGGAACAGGTGTTGGACCAAGGCATATTTCAGATATTATTGGTATTGTTAAAGCATATACAACTAGAGTTGGTGAAGGGCCATTACCAACAGAACAAATCAATAAAATTGGTGTGCATTTACAAACAAAAGGTAGTGAATTTGGTGCAACAACAGGTAGGCCAAGAAGATGTGGATGGCTTGATTTGGTAGTAGTAAATTATTCTTGTATTATTTCAGGTGTAAATAAATTAGCTATCACAAAACTTGATGTTCTAAATGGTATAAAAAATGTGAAAATCTGTACGAATTATTCGCTTAATGGAAAAAAGATAGATTATTTTCCATCAAATATTGAAGATGTAAAGAAATGCAAACCTATTTACAAAGATTTTAAAGGATGGAATATGATAGATAGAAGTGCTAGTAAATTTTCTGATTTACCAAAAGAAGCACAAGTATACCTAAAATTCATTGAAAAAGAAATAGGCGTTCCTATTTCAATTGTATCTATTGGTCCCGGAAGAAAAGAAACAATAGAGGTTTTTCATTAATTTTTTACAGTAAAATATTTTGTTACATTTAAAACAATATCACCAGTTGCATTTACATCATCCCAGTCAAAATATTCCAAAACATCTCCTTTGAGATGATCTTGACCATCTCTATGATGTAAAACCCAAAAATAACCTTTTATAAAACATACGGTTTTACAAGTTATCAATCTGTTTAATGCAAATACCTTATCATCACTAGGTGCTCCCATTAAAATCCATACTGGTTTTATATCTGCAGTGTTTCCTACTTTATTTACATAATCTGTTTGTTTAGCTATCTTCCAAATTTTTGTTCCAAATGATAATTTGTTGAAAATAATTTCAAGTGCAAGTCTTGGTTCTTTTTGTCTAAATCCGATCTGATTTAAATCAATAACATATTTGATTTTTTCATCCCTATGGGCATATTCATAATAAAATGCTCCTCGCAAACCTGCTTCCTCACCGCCAAATCCAATAAACTTCATATTATATTTTGGAGTTAAATTATTATCTTTGAAGTATTTAGCAACTCCGAGTACCATTGCCATACCAATAGCTGCATCTGCTGTTCCTTGGCACCACCATGAATCATAGAGACAATCAACAATTACTATTTTACTTGGATCAGTTCCATTTAATTGTCCAATAACATTGTAACTTATAATGGAATCATTATAGGTTTGATTTATAAAAAAATCAATTGTGGTATTATCTATATTTTTCAATATTTTTTTCCCTAATGTTCCATTTATTGTTATATAAAAGGGTGATCTTTCTATAGGTCCCATATTATATGTATCATTATTAAGATCATAATAGATAATTCCTTTCCATTGAGGTAAAAAATTGTATAATAGTGCTTTTTGTATTTTCTTTTGATCAAATGGATGATTTACTCCTATCCATCTAAAGGGATTGAGATATTTAAACCATAAAGTTTTTGCAAAAGATCGTTGCACATTAGGAAGAAATTGTACTTCATTAGTAATAAAAACAAAATCATCTTTTTCATTAGATAATTTATATTTAAGAGCCCAGGGTAATAATAATTTTGGCATTGGTATTATCTTTAAACCTTTATATGAAAAATTATAATCTAAAAGATTAGGATTATTTCGAGGACCAATATTTGAAGGAGCAATATGAAATTCAGAGGTTTTAATGGTTTTATTGTTCACTTTTAGTCCATAATTTAACACTTGGATTAAATGGGTAAGTTTTGGATGTAATGGTGTGTTTTTAATCTGTTCTATAGTAGTATAGAGTCCAATTTCTGTCATGTTGTTAAAAATTATTTCTGCTGCACGCCATTCTCCCTTCGTTCCAAAGAATCTTCCTTTCGCAAGTTCACCATTTTCCTCGTCATACTCAGTAAAAATAACATCACTTAGCGCTTTGGTAATATTATATATATAGTTTACATCCAATGTGCAATTATCATTTAATTCCTGAGACTCTAGTATCTTTTTATCTGCGGTACATTGATTCATAGATAACATAAAAAAAAAGAACATAATTATTACAGATACTATCTTTTTTATCATATTATTTCATCTCTTTAAAAAAAATTAGTTTTTTTATATATTTAAGTTTAATAGCACAAACATACTCACAATTATGAGTTTTAAGATTATTTATCATAAAATTATGTATTTTACAAATCAGAATTTTCTGGTACATTTATAACTTTAATATTTTTCGTTATAATATCTGAATCTGAATTATTATTCCAAACTTTTAATGTAACTTTATACTCGCCAATAGAGTCAAAAACATGGGTTGGATTTGTTTTATTGGATGTTTTTCCATCGCCGAATTGCCATTGGTAGTTAGTTATATGATATCCTGAGTTGGGTATAGATTCACTAGTAAAATATACATTATTGTTAACATAAGCTGTACCAGGTTTATAAGAAAAATCAGCTAATATCGATGCTCCAACAACACAAGATGTATCTGCAGCAGGTGGTGTAGAATCACAATTATAGTAATATGAAGTTCCATTGTACTGAGTTGTATTTAGTATAGAAAAGAACTCGTATATTCCTTTACCGTAGGCTTGTGAGCTATTAAATAAAAATTGCCAAGGTGAAGTATAGATTGAATTATAAAAAGTCCATTTGCTCCGTTCATCACATGATTTGTTTTCCTTATATCGATAGTATAATGAAAGATTGGACTCAAGCCATTTTTCATCTTTTTCTTTACCTACTGAGCAGTTTATAATAAAAATTGGATAATTTTTTAATTTTGGTTTTATATCAACCACTTCTGATCGACCATATATTGGGGGATAATAGTCATCTGGTATCTTATTATACGCCCAAGCAACCTCTCTACGAATGAACCAACATAACGGATCATTAATACAGTGTGATTTATCAAGTATCCAATCATCACTTAAATCATCGGGGGTTCCATTATTATTAACCCATTTTATTAATCCATCACTTGGCTGGTTATCTTCATCATCTTCTGCAATAGAAATATAATTATTTTTTCTATCCCAAACCCTGAACTCTGGATGGCAACCGCATAGTAGAAAACGTCCTCCATTTTTATTTCCTTCAGGATAATTAAACGTTACAAGGGTTGAGTGGTTAGGATGGTCACTTATTACAGGAATATTAGTTAAATCCCAATCTGTTATATTTCGATTAAATAAATTCTTTAATTTATTATTTTTATTTATAATAGATTTTACTAGTCTAGATGAATGTAATAAGTTTAAAAATGAGTTAAATCCATATTTCAATAGTGGAAACTTTTCATTAAAACTCCAATAATAAATTCTTGTAGATTCATTTACATAAGCAAATTCTTCATATGGATAATCAGCTAGATTAGTTATATTTAAATTATCAATTGGTAATATGAAAGCAGGTCCTCCTCCCCAATGTATGAATATGGTATCATTATGGTATCCTCGAAATATTGGATGATCATTATCACGGATGTTTATATTCATTGGAACACCACTTGGCATGTCAAAGTTAGTATACCATAGATATGCATTAGTTCCTAGATACTCGGGGTGTGTTTTATAACGTAACCAAAGCCTTGGATTGAAAATCCTTTCTAAATAAAAATGTTCACAGATGATAGGGTTGCCTAAATGAAAATAGATTGATACATTCATATTGCAGAAATAACCATTATGAATAATATTTTCACTTGATGTTCGTGGTGGATTAAAGGCAGTTTTGATAGGCAATGTACTACCACCACAATGTCCTATAAATCCGCCTCCTTCTTTTACAAATTTTTCAAGGTTCATTTTTAACAATTTTGTTTTAATTTTATTTTTAGTTAAGAAAAATCCGTTTAGTATTTGTTCGTCTGTTGCTCCTGAAGCTAAAAGAACATCGTAATTATTTTTAATTTTTCTATAATTTAAAAGATCACTAAAATAAAATATACTTCCTTCTTTTCTTTTAATCTCTGTTATATTGATTATATATGTTTGGTCACCAACAGTCCAACTATATTCGTCTAGCTCTTTTTCAAAACCTTTTTTTAAGGTAGTGCAATCCAGTGTTAAAAGATTAGATTCAATTATCCCAACTCTAATAATAATGGGTTCTTTTTCATGATTTATATCTGCTGAGTCGATAGTTGGATATATTTTATATGCACCAATTAAAATAGAATTAGAAGAGAAAATTACCAAGCTTATTACCCCTATTTTAAATATATTTTTTTTCAGATTATCATCCTAATTTTAAAATAGGAGTTTAAAAGGATATAAAGTTTCTAGCACTAACTTGCTCATAATCTTGATTTTTTTATTTATATTTATTTTTTCACCAAACTTGTCAATATCTATAATATAAGTATTATAAAATTTTATTAAAATGAAACTAAATTGTTTTTTTAACATTAAGTGCTGTATTGATCCATCTAAGATAGGAATTACAAGCTGCTCTTAATGAACTGATATCTTTTGCTTCAATTTTCAAAGAAATTTTATCCTTATAAAGAGAAATTTTAATATTGGTTTTTGGAATTTTATTTTTAATTTCAGGAGATAATGATTTTTTAATTATCAAAGCTTCCTTTTCAGAATCAAAATTAAAAATAAAACTTGCATTTTTCATATAACCATTTTATTTTGATTTAATACGCTTTGCAATTGTTGGTCTTTCTTTATAAAAAATTTTACTACCACAATATGGGCATTGCATTCCTATGTTTTTTACATCAAATTTTACACTTTTTTTACAAAGTCCGCATTTATATCCAGTCATTCTTTTATACCTTCTTTAGGTGTTGAAGATACTTTATTCTTTTCTATTTCACCTTTCATTAATCTTTCAATATTTTGACCACTTTCAGTTTTTGGAATGTAAGAACCACCTGCAAATTTTACTCCACATTTTCTACACTGCCAGATACTAGTACTTAATCTTTTAACTTTTTTGTTACCACAGCTGGGACAGATATGTTTTGCTTTTTGAACAATCTCAACATTTCTAACAATTGTTCTTGATTTAACTCCATACCTTGCCTTGAATCTTCCTGCAGGTCCAACTTTTTTAGTCCTTTTTGCCATCTTTATTTACCTACGCATTTATATAATTGTTCCTGAATTTTCTTGCCGTTATCTATAGACGCTTTAATAACTTTTTTTATCTCTTCCTTATTAAAACTTCCATTTAAACCTTTTTGCATGGCGCGGATATCTCCATTATTATCAGTTGCAACGGTTAATCTTGCTTCAGCAATTAGCTCTTCATCAAGCGAAGGATCCATAACTACTATATCATTGAATTTAACTGATGTACAAGATATTGGAGGTTCCTTTAGAGGTAAGGGATAATTTTCCCCAAGATCAAAACGCTCAGATGGAACCGTTGTAGTCATTAAAGCTGCCAAAGAAGCAAGAGATGCAGCATCAAAGAGATTTCCATCGTAATCTATAATATGTATATCAATAAAAATAATCCAAACTTTTTCACCAGGTTCAATGCACAATTTGTCTAAATCTATTGCTTTTGATTCCCTTATCCCTCGGTCTACTACTCTAGCAAGTTCTATTGCATCCTCTCGAGGAGGTCCCGATTCAAAATCTGGTGATGCCAAAGGTATTAATTCGGCAGCTGTTGTCATTACACCAGAATCTGGAGAATCTGGGTAGGGTTCTCCGATATCTAATTTAATTCCGCTTATTACTTGTGTATTACCAATTTTTACTCTAGCAGACCCTTCTGCTTTTGAAATAATTCCTGGTTCAATTTCAATTTTTCTATATTCATCAAACTTTCTTCCATCTTCTCTATTCCCATTTTTTGCAAGATTGATTAAAAAATCCTTTTTAATTGACGGAGTAATAGTCATATCAGTTTCCCTCCGGTTTAGATTCAAATTTATCTGTTATTGCTTTTTTCTGAATATCTGAAACTATATAGCACCCTTTTATTGCTAAATCAAGTGCTTTATCAAATTCATCAAGCGTTAAATGCCCGTCCATTTGAAGAAGTAAAATTTCGCCAGTACGTGGAGAAATTGCGATTGGCAAATCAGCAGATCCATAATTATCTTCCTCTTTACCTAGATCTAAAACAATCTGATCTTCGATTTTTCCAGCAGCACAAGCAACTGGTATATCTTTCATAGGTATTCCAGCATCAACAAGAGCAACTGCAGCTGCTGTAAGTCCTGCGCATCTAGTTCCTGCTTCTGCATCTAAAACTTCAATGTTTACATCAATTGATGCACGTGGATATCTTTCAACTAAAATAATATTTTCTAATGCTTCTGATATAACTTTTGAAATTTCTCTGCTTCTTCTATCTGGACCAGGCCGCTTTCTATCATCAACACTAAAAGCAGCCATATTATATTTGGCATTTACTATAGCCCTTAAGGGATTTTGTGTATGCCTTGGAATTGCTTCTCTTGGACCATACACTGCAGCAATTATTTTATTACTACCCCATTCTAAATAACATGAGCCTTCTGCTCTATGAAGAACTCCAACCTCAATTTTTATGCTTCTAAGTTCATCTGGTTTACGACCATCTAAACGTTTTCCATTTTCTAATAATTTTATGTCTGTATCCATTTAATGCACGACCTGTGTATCTTTTTTTAATAAATTTTCAATTTTATTTGTAAGACCATATGATAATGCTTCTTTTTCAATCACATTAATTGTGTCTATTACTTTATTAATGGTGTCTTGTTCACCATCTATCCATATTCTTCCATTTTGACCGACAAATAACCGGCATTTCAAATATTTTTTTAATAGATTTATCATTGAACCTTTCTTACCGATAATTCTAGGAACTTTTGATGGTTCAACTTTAAGTATTTGTCCGCCTTTTATTTTATACAAATTTCTATCTTTTAAAGTAATTTGAATTTTTTTTTCTTGATCAACTTGTAGAATTTTTGCCATTATGCAATCACCGTGGTTTAAATATTTTTCGGTTTCGCCAAATTCTACATCCCACGGTACTTCATTTACATGTAAAAGTGCAGGATATGCAGCATTTATGTCAACAAGCCAACCAGATCCCAACGCTTCTTCAACAACACCGATGACAAAATCGTTTTCTATAGGATTATATCTCCCTTTTAATGGTATTATATTAATATATTCTTTATTAGTACTCAATATTCCTAAAATTTCTGAATAGATCTTTCCTTTTTCTATAAAAGTTCCTCTTCCAGATTTGTTTTTTTGAACATCTCCTAAAAACTGACTTGGAATAACAATTTTTCTTTGTTCTCTTTCCATAAAATAATAACTCCCGTAAAATTACTTTAAAATCTTTGTTGATATGTTTCCTTTGGTAACATCATTTAATTTATCATAAAATTCATTTTGCATTCCTGCTGCAATTTTGATTATCCCAATCCATGAACCATCAGATTGCCACTCTTCTCTTTCAAGAGTTCCATAATTTCGAATAGTCCCATATGCTTTTCCGATATTTTCTGCAGGAATTTTTATTGAAATTCTAACATTTTCCATAGAAATTGGTATTATTGGTCTTAATAATTCAACAGTAGTTTTTATTTGTTCACTCACTGGTTTAAATGGATCTATATGAACACCTGCTTCTTCCATGGCAAGTTCTATTCTTTGACGGGGATGGGGTGACTTGGTTTTTGGATCCATTGCGTTTTTTACAATTGTTTCAATTATTCTATTTCTCTTGTTCTTTTGCATTTTATGTCTTTGTTCTGTTGTGAGTTGGACATCTCCTTTAAGAATGATTGTTGTAGCAATTTTTTCTATTGAGTTGGTATTAAACACTTCCTCCATCATATCTTCTGAGGCCTTGTTGCCCTTTTTTGCATCAGAAAAAATAAACTCGCTTGCAAGATCCTCCATATTCAATGGATTACCGTCTCTTATACTTTCAATAGCATCAGGTGAAATGATTATCTCAAATCTTTCTCCGTGGGATTCAAATCTTGCAATGACATTGTTCTTAAGAATTTCGTCTGTATAATCCTTTTTTATATTTTTTGACATAGGTTAATCCTCAAAATTTAGGATGGGCATCTTGAGCAAGATTTTGAATTAAATTTATATCTTTTTCGTTTAATAATTCAGCTTTATCATCAGAACTAACCAACTTTAATTTCCTCCAATTGCCTTAGTTACATAATCCTTTGTTTTCTCTGGCGATAAAATATTAAATCTTATATTTTTATCAACAATTCCAATTTCGGTTGCATCTGGATTAAGCTTTCCTTCTGTTCCTTTGTGCAATGCTTTAATTGCCATATCAAGTGCGCTGTCTAAATCAAGATCTTGTTTGTAATTACTTTCAAAAAAGCCCATAGCACCATTTCTTCCAGAACCTTCACTACTAGCTTTATACTCCATTAATGCTCCTGATGGATCTGTTGAAAATAATCTTGGGCCCGTATCATCTACACCTGCTACAAGTAGGGCTGTTCCAAAGGGTCTAACTCCTCCATATTGAGTATATGTTTGTTTAAAATCACAGATTCTTTTAACAAGTGTTTTAACTTGTATCTTTTCATTATATGTTATTTCATTAATCTGAGCATCTAATCTTGCTCTATCGATTAATGTTCTTGCATCTGCAACAAGACCCGATGTAGCACACCCAATATGGTTATCAATTTCAAATATCTTTTCAATTGATTCAGGTTCAACTAGTCTTGAGGATACTCGTTTGTCAACAATTAATACTACCCCAGTTTTGTATTTTAAACCTACTGTTGTAGTTCCTCTTTTCACTGCCTCTCGAGCATATTCAACTTGAAATAGCCTTCCATCTGGAGAAAAGACCGTAATTGCTCTATCATATGCCATGTTTGCTGGCTGCATAATCTTTTTTCACCTCTCTTTTTAATAATTAGTCTAATTATAAATATTTTAATTTTTCAACCAAGAATACACTAATTATGTATATAGTTTGTGTTGATAGAATTATTGTTTTTTTATGAGTTTATTTCTCTTTTTTTTCACCCCATATAATCTTATGAAGTTGTAATCCAAGTTTAACGTTTAAGTTATCAGTAAGTATCCTTTTTGCAAGTAAACTAGTATCAGTCCCCCATCCTGGCTGTAGGAAAATATTACATAATGGTTTATATTTTTCAATTATTTTATTTGCATATTTATAATCATTTTTATTGATTATTACAAACTTTATTTGATCATTTTTTCTTAATAAAGCAATATTTTTTAAACAATTTTTATTTTGCATTTTTGAAGAAGGACATTTTACATCCATTGATATTATCAAGTTTTTTTTGTTTGTTAGTTTTTCAATATTTATACTTCCGTTTGTTTCAAGACAAATATTATATTTATTTCTTAGAAGAATGCTTATTAAATCTCTGGTTTCATTTTGTATTAATGGCTCGCCACCAGTTATACAGACATTTTTACATGAATATTTACTAATTCTATCCACGATTTCTGTAATATTCATTTCTTTTCCATCATAATATGCATATTTTGTATCACAATATGAGCATCTCAAATTACAACCGGTGGTTCTAATAAATATATTTGGAAGCCCTGTCCATTTTCCTTCGCCTTGTAGTGAATAAAAAATTTCGTTTATTTTCATCAGTGATATATTAATCTTAGATTACTTAAAATATTTTTTATTAAATTTGTATTTTTTTTTAATAACAGTATATTCAACTGCATATTTTGCTGTATATATAATTGCTAATAGAGGTAATAATTTATTTACATATGGAGAAGAATATTCTTTGTAGCTTATATATTAATATTTATCATTAAATTTTCTGATAAAAAATAATAATAAGTATTCTTACATATCATTTTATTATTTGAGAATTTATAATTAATAATAAATTAGTGTTGTTTATGACAGATATTATTCTAATTCAACCAAAAGGTTCACCTATTAGGAAACTTACTTGTTTACCTTTAGGTTTATTATCTATTTCTAGGTTTTTAGCTAAAGAAGGATATAATATTAAAATAATAAATCAAGTAATAAATGACAAATGGGAGTCAGATTTACAATCCGAACTTAAAAAAAATATAATTTGCGTTGGAGTTACCGCTATGATTGGGGATTCAATCAGAGGAGGTATCATTGCATCTAAATTTGTAAAAGAAAATGGAAATATTCCTGTTATATGGGGCGGGCCTCATCCAAGTATACTTCCAGTTCAAACACTAAAAGAAGATTATATTGATATTGTTTGTGAAGGAGAAGGAGATATAACTTTTTATGAATTAGTTAAAACATTAGAAAAAAATAAACCTCTAGATAAAGTGAGAGGTATATGGTATAAAGAAAACAAAAAAATTAAAAAAACTGAAAAAAGACCTCAAGCTGATTTAAATAAATTACCAGAAATTCCTTATGATATTATTGATATGAGTAAATATTATACTACAACTTGGTATAAAGAAAAAAATTTTACAATTAATGTTGAAACTTCAAGAGGTTGCCCCTTTCATTGCACATATTGCTATAATCCTAATCTATATTCTAATTGGAGAGATCTTAAACCTGAAAAAGTTATTGAATTATTAAAAACCCTTAAAGATACTTATAAAGTTAGATCATTCCATTTTCAAGATGATAACTTTTTTGTTAATCAAAAAAGAACAAATAAAATCATGAAATCAATTATAAAAGAAAAATTAGACATAATAATGGGTTTTCAAGGACTAAGGTTGGATGCTGCTTGTAGAATGGAAAAAAATGAATTGGATTTAATGTTTGATGCGGGTACTAAATATTTTAATATAGGATTAGAAACTGGATCCCCTAGAATACTTAAAATGATAAAAAAAGGAACCAGCATTGATCAGGCTTATAATTTTAATAAAATCTTAACAAATTATCCCGATGTTTATCCACATTACAACTTTATGGCAGGCTTTCCCACTGAAACTAAAGAGGAAATGTTTATGACTGTTAATATGATGGCCCGCTTGATAAGAGAAAATCCTAATGTTCAAATAATATCTTTATATCTTTTCATACCTTGGCCTAAAACAGATATTTATGATTTATCAATAAAAGAAGGGCTTATTCCACCAGATTCTCTTAAAGAATGGATTAATATAAGGTGGGGGCTTGATGTAGATGATGAGGCCTCAAGGTTTAACCCTTGGCTTGATAAGGAATTTATTGAATTATATAAAAGAATTTTATTAACAATTCATACAGCTAGTAAAACTAATGTATCAAAAATTTCAAATTTCTTTGTTAGAAATCTAACAAATATATATGCACCTATTGCAAAATTTCGGTTTTATAATTCATGTTTTGGTTTTATGCCAGAATATGTAATATCAAAAAAAATTACAAGATTAGCAAAAGTCTTGGCTGGCTATTAATTAGTAAATTCTTTGTTCATGATAGTTTTTATATTAATAGATTTCAATCATTATTTTTATTTTTTTTTGAAAAAATAAATATAAAAATTTTTTTCCAATTACCATATTTTGGAAAAAGAGCTGGAACACTTTTTTTGTATTTTTTAAATTCTCCTCCAAATCTCTTCAGTAGTTCTTTATCTTCTGATCTTATAAGTGAACAAAAAATTAAAAAATGTATAACACCAACTAAAATTGCAATTATATTATTTGCAATTACACCTAATCCAACTGCAATAAATCCTCTTCCAAGGTATCTTGGATGTCGGATATATTTATAAATACCATTTTTAATTAATATTCCTTTTTCTGGATATAAAAGGTTTAAATAGATTTCAACTTTTGGACCAAATACTTCTGGAGGTCTTCTGATTAACAAACCGATTATAATTATCATTAATCCTACTGGTATTGTTATGTATATTGGAAGTAAGCTTTTAGTAATAATGTAAGAGGGCATATAAGTTAATTGGATATTTGGATAGTCATAAGTTGTAAGTAATAATGGAAAATATAAACTTGAAGATAATAAAGGAATTGTGTAAGATTCAAATCTATACCATAAATACTGACTGGCAAGTTTTTTATATTTTTTTTTGTATTTATCTCTTATTTTTTCGATATTATTAACTATATATCTATAGGGTAAAGTACCAAAAAATACTATTAAAAATTCTCCAATTAGTGCCCCTATTAGTATTATTGAACTTATCCACCACAAAAATATCATTGAGATAATAAATATTGAAATTTGAAAAACATATAAAATTAATAATTTATACCAAATAGTTAAATTAGGTATGTATTGTAAAATAGGATCAGTAACTTTTTCATTTTTCATAAAATCTTTTATTCCTAATTAATTTTTATCTCTTATATAATAATTTATTTGTAATTAACATTTTTTCATATATAGTCTACTTATTTTTAATATTAGAATTTTTTAAAAATATATATGATTTACTAATAATTATTATTCTATAACTGTATTAAAACTAATTATTTTTGATCAAAATGCTAAATCTTAAAAAAAATTTATTTATTTTTTTTAATTTTTTTTCTTTTAGATCTTAGTGATTTTAATCTTAATAACCTTAGTGGAGATATAGGTCCACCTGGAAACATACTGTCTTGCATTTTATTATCACCATAATATAATATAACTTTATGATATTTAAAAGTTTTTCAATTTGAAATTAAATAATATAAATATATTTTCAATAAATGATAAAAAACTAGGATGCAAATAAAATATTCAGAACTTTTTTCCAAGTGCCAAATTTAGGAAAGAGTGAATTTACTTTTTCTTGATAGGCCTTTATTTCTAATCCAAAATTTCTAACTAGTTCATAATCCAAAGTTTTCATCCACCAATAATATGGTAAAAAATGTATTAAAACAACTAAAATTGCAAGTAGATTATTTGCAATAATTCCGATTCCAAACGCTGTAAAAAATCTACAAAGAAAACGAGGATGTCGGATGTAATTATATATTCCTTTTCTAAAGATACTAATTTTTTTGGGACACATAACATACAGATAACTGTGCATATCTCCATCATAACCTTGAGAAGCTTTTGCAAGTAATATTCCAAAAATGAATAATATTACACTAACGGGTATAGTTACATATATAGGTAGTAAATTTCTAGTAAATATATTTGAAGGTAAGTTTATTATTTGAAAGTTTGGGTAATTATATGTTATTAATATTAAAGGAGAATATAATGCAGCACATCCAAGTGGACTAGTATAAGAATAATGATAAAAGAAATGTAACCAAGAACTTTTATCTCTTTTTTCTCCATATTTTTTTCTTATTTTTTTAATATTTGTAAACATGTAGATAAATGGAATATTTGCACCTAAAGATAAAAATAATTGGGTTGGTAAGGCTAATATGTAATAATTTGAACTTGTCCACCAAAAAAAAGTTAATGCTAAAATAAAAATTAAAAAATGATATAAATATAATAATAAAATTTTATACCATATATTATAGGCAGGAACATATTCTAAAAAAATTTCAGCATCTGATTTTTCTTTCATTAAATGCACCTATTTTCTTATATAGTAAGAATAATTTTATTTATATGAATATCTAACTTTATTGTTTTACAAAAATTATTTTTAAAAATTTTTTCCAATTACCATATTTTGGAAAAAGAGCTGGAACACTTTTTTTATATTTTTTAAATTCTCCTCCAAATCTTCTAATCAATTCTTTATCTTCAGAAGGAATAATTGCACAGTATGACAAAAAATGTATTATTCCAACTAAAATGGCATTAATATTATTTGCAATAAAACCAAAACCAATAGCAATAATACCTCGGCAAAGATATTGAGGATTTCTAATATATTTATAAATTCCATTTTTAATTAATCTACTTTTTTCAGGAAAAATCATATACAAATATGAATCTACATCTACACCATAACCACCGGATGGTTTTCTGATTAATAAACCAAAAATTACAATTATTATTCCAATTGGAAGTGAAAAATAAATTGGTAATAAACTTGTACTCATAATATGGGGAGGTATATCTATTAATTGAAAAGGTGGGAATTCATATGTTATCAATAACAATGGAAAATAAAATGCAGCAGATACAATTGGGTTAATATAAGAAAGATAATTAAGCCAAAATTTTTGACCAGCAAGTTTTCCATATCTCTTTCTATATCTATTCTTTATTTTTTCACTATTATTTGCAATATATATAAAATAAATAACTAATATCGAGGATATTAACAATTGACCTATTACTGAACCTAAAAATAATAGAGAGCTTATCCACCAGAATAATATCATTAGTAAAATGAAAATTATAATTTGGAAAACATATAAACCAAGTAATTTCTTCCAAACTGTAAATATAGGTATGTATTCTAAAAGAATATTAATATCTTTTTTTTCACTCATCAATACACACCTATTTTTTAACTTTATAACTTTTTATATAGATATAATATTTTATTTTAAAATTCCAGATATGCTTTTCTAAACAAAATTTCATCTATAAACATATCTGCTAGATATCTTCTTATATTTTTACTAATTTTTTTACTATCAAAAGGATTTACATTTGAAAAGAAAATTATACCAATCTTGTCATCTATAAAAAATTTTATTTTAGCGCGAACTCCCCAAAATCCCCCAGTGTTAAATATAAATTGATTTTTAAATGATCTGCCTTTGATCTGCCATCCTAATCCATAATAAAAATCATGATATGTTTTTTTACATTGAATAGTATGCATTTCTTTAATATTTTCTTCTTTAAGTATTCGATTTTTTTTATACAATCCATCATTCATATGGGCAATTAAGAAACTGGATAAATCTTTAACAGATGTTCTAAGACTAGCTGATGGATATACAAGGAAGGTATAAGGAATTAGCGGGAAATATTTTCCAGATTTATACTCATATGATACTGCAACCTTGTTATAATCTAAATTTGATAATAAAAAACTAGAATTTTCCATATTGAGAGGTTTGAAAATATTTTTTTGGCAATATTCATCAAAGGATTGCTTTGTTAGTAATTCAAGAATATAACCTAAAACACCAAAGGCAATATTTGAATAAACCATCACTTTTCCAGGAGGAATTTTATTCCATACTAAAGATCGATAATAAAGACCACCTTTTACTAAATATTCCTTTAAAAAAGGGTCAGGGTAATCTAATACTTTTATGTTTGCAGGAATTATTCTGCAGTAATAATTTTGTAAAATGTCTTTTTTTCCTGAGGGTAATTGAGATGCAGCGTATAAATTTCCTTCTTCAGGCGCAAGACTAGAGGAATGAGATAATAACATTCGAAAGGTAATTGGTATGTTTGGATAATATGGATTTCTTAAATTAAATGGTAAATGATTATTTACATCTTCATCTAGATCAAAGTATCCTTTTTCATACAATTGCATTATCGCTGTAGCAGTAATTGATTTTGACAGAGAAGACATTAGATATATTGTTTCATCATTAGCTTTTTTTTTATTTTCCCTATCGTATAATCCATATCCATTTGACCATACTTTTTTATCATCAATAACTATTGCTGCCGAAAGAGCGGATAAATGAGCAATTTTCATTGCTCTTTTTAAGAGTTTTTCATCATTCCATTTCATTTTTACCAAATAAAATCCGATTTTATTAATTATTGAGATATAAAGATATTTTAAAAATTTATTTATAAATTACTTCAAAACTTTTAATGTTTTAAAACCCCGAGGGATTTTCTGAAAGGAAAACAACTTTAAAAAAGATAAATGAAATAAAACATTTTTTTTTATGTTAATATTTTTGATTTTTTCATAATATAAAATATTTTCTAACATCAGACATACTTAGGTAAACCAAAATAATTACATAATACCAAAGCCAGATATAACGTTCATAGGGCCATGCTCTTTCTATAAATAAAAAATAAAGATTCCAGAAAGAAGAATAAAGTGTAATAGCAATTGTAAATATCCAAGCCCATCTTTTTGCTCTATAAAAACCAAAAGTTACAGCATATATCTCTATCAATTCTAAGATTATATTAAACCATATAAAAAATCCCCAGATTGTTAGAGTAAACATTGGAGTATATATAGAAATATCTGCACCCCAAAGAAATGGTTGAATATGATAATAAATAATAAAAATAATTGTTGAAATTGCTACAATCCATAAGCCAATAGGCATTCCTCTATAATATTTCATATTTTTCCCCTAATCAATATATTGATAGACATATAAAATTATTATTTTTTTTAATTATTTATATTTTTTGTTTAATTGACATATTTTTTACAATATATATAGAGTTTATTGCCTCCTCTTTTTTTATAATTCATTTAATTTTACGTTTAGATTTAATATTTTAATAACAAAATGAAAGTTGAAAATGAGGAAAATAATTAGAAAAGTGAGTCTGCTGAGAGGCACACTCTTCAACAGGAGTAAATTTAGGTAAAATATTTATCAATTATACTGGTTTTATATTTTCTCTCTTTTACGATTTATTATTAAAACCAAAGCAATTGCAGATATTACTAAAATTATTTCAAATCCTGGAGTATTTTCATCAGTTTGAGTGTTATCGTTGATTGTGTCATTAGTATCGTAATTATCTGTTTCTACAGGTGGTTGACTAATTCTTGCAATCGTGTAATCTGTATCAATTAATCCATCATTGTCTTCAACAGTTAATTTAATAGTATAATTACCTTTAGATGAATAGATATGGATTGGACTAATGCCTTCCCCATATGTTCCATCGCCAAAACTCCAATTATAATTGATAATTGTTCCATCGTTATCATTACTATTAGAAGCATCAAACGTCACTGTATCATTTACATTTGCAGCATATGGTCCATTTGCATCTGCATTTGGAGGTATTTCATTAATTGGTAACTCAGTTATTGTTGCTGTAGTTGTTGCTATATCTGTTAATCCTCCATCGTCCTCTATTGTTAATGTTACAGTGTATGTTCCATTATTAATGTATTTGTGTGTCGTTGTTTTTCCATTTACAGTGTCCCCATCTCCGAAGTCCCAGCTATATGAGTTTATCATTCCGTCTTCTTCGCTTTCCGATGCATCGAAAGTAATTGAATTGTTAACATATCCTGAGTAAGGTCCTCCAGGGTCCGCAGATAATATATAATAGGAAATACCTGTAGCATCTTCTGAGATTATACCTTGATCATCCTTTACTTGAAGTACTAACCTTTGCTGTAAACCACTGCTGTAAGTACTAATATAAGGTTCTGGAGTAAATACATAAGTTGGCGAAGTTGACCAATCAGTACTAAACATTAAAAAAATCCATCTATACTCTTCAATTGTCCCATCTGTATCATAACTACCACTTCCATCAAGCGTTACTTGGCCAAGAATATTTACCTTATATTCCCCTCCTGAATCTGCAATGGGTGGATAGTTATATTCGGTAATAGTTACCGTTGCTGTATCATTATCAATTGCATCATCATTATCCTTTATCTGAAGTTTTACTGTATAAGAACCAATTGATGTATATGTGTGTGTCGTAGTAGAACTTGTTAACCAATCTGTATCCCAAGCCCCATCATTTTCAAAATCCCATCTATACCCTACAATTGATCCATCAGAATCCGTACTTCCAGAACCATACAATTGAAGAGATACATCAATATAACCTGAATAAGGCCCTCCTGCATTTGCAGTAGGTGCTTGGTTTTCTGCTTCAGATATTATAGCTGTTGTGGCATCTGCATTTACAAAACCATCATCGTCTTTAACTTGAAGCATAACTGTATATGTTCCTGCAGTTGAATAACTATGAGATGTAGTTGGCGATGACAACCAATCTGTATCCCAGTCCCAGTCAGAACTACCAGTATAAGACCAATCCCATCTATAACTAACGATTGAACCATCATCTGAGCTGCCTGAGCCGTCAAATAGTATCGATTCTCCCTCAGAGCCTGAGTATGGTCCATTAGCCTCAGCAGTTGGAAGCCCATTCCAACCGTTTTGATTAACCCAGGGATAATGATCAGCATTCATCCCATATATCTGATTATGCCCATCACAAATTCCATCTCCACCTCCATAAATATCTTGATTTGGTCCACATCTAATATCGGTGCAACTCTCATCACTCCAATAATTGCCGCCAGAGGGGTAGCCGTTATCCCAGTTGTTGCTACCTTCGTCGATGGAATGCTCGCTATTTATAAAATTATTATGATAAATTGTATTATCATTACTATTCCATATATGGATTCCTGCAGTAATTGCATTTTCTATGTCATTATTAACTATTATATTTCCAGATGAAGAATCCTGTATATAGATGCCATAATTTCCTCCAGAGATAGTATTTGATGAAATCGTGTTATCATCGCTATTGGCTTTTAACCAAATTGCCATTTCATTATTATCGTCGATATTATTCTGACAAATTTCACTATTGCTACTTCCATCAAAAACAATTCCTTTGTAGTTACTATTTTGGATAGTAAAATCAGATATTTGTACATAATCGGCAGTAACATATATTAAATTATCATCAGAACTTTCACCATCAATTATCGTTGTATCTATATTTTGACCAGTTAAAGTTAGTTGTATATCGATTGTTATGCTTTCATAATATGTTCCACTGTATACATAAATCGTATCACCTGTTGTTGCATTATCAATTGCATCTTGGATGCTTGTATAATCTTGCCCGCCGCTATAGTCAACATAAATAGTCGTTCCAGCAGCGTTTGTTTTTTCAACAAAAAATACGTTTATACAAATAGAAATCATCAGCATACATATTATATATACTACTTTTTTTCCCATCCTAACACCTTTTTGATTTTATTTTTTTCTTTTGAACTCATTTATTGATTTTTCAATCACATGAGTTCTATTACGATAGTCGACTCCATCTACTTTAGAGTCTATCCATTCAACAAGATCTTTTGGGAGCCTAATTGTAACAGATATTGTATCTCTTTTTGACATAATTACAACGTAAGACGTAATAAGACAGAAAAATATTAATACTTGCAATACATTATATTATATTGTCTTACTTTATAAGACAATATAATGGGGGAAATAACTTGTTAAATAGCATAGAAAACCTTAGTAGATTAGACTCTCCTATCTCTTTAAATTCCAAAGATGCATCATTTGATGATGTAGCAATTCATGCTTTACTTCGACAAAGACTATCAAAGAGCACAGTCGAGAAAAGAATGAGATACGCAAGGTTCATGGAAAAACATTCATGTCCAGTAGACTTTAGAAATCCCACATATGAAAACTTCATTAGACACATAGATTACCGTGAACAAATAGAATTTTCAGGAGCATCAGCTCTATCTCATGAATGGAAAACAATGAAGACATTTCTCAACGCATACGGAATACCAATAACAAACTGGAATTACAAACCTCCATCAATTCCAAAAACAAAAGCAAGAGTAATTCCAAGTCCGGACATTGTTCACAAAATGATACATCAAAAATATAGTAAAGATGAATATGAAAATGCATTCATACAATACACATTAATGCATTCTTTTATGATAGGTTGGCGAAACCCATCATAAACATGCACAATGACAGTTGATGATATCAAAATTGAAAAGGAATAATCATAATTAGAGAACCCAAGAAACATCAAACAAGTAGAGTAATAATCCCAGAAAAAGCATTAATGACTGGAAAAACTCGTAAGAGTTTCAAAAACTGGATAGATAAATGGAGACCAAAAGTAGAAAACCAATATTCAGGGGATGCATTGTATCTTAGAGCAGATGGTCGGCCAATAGAGAAATTCCAATATCGTATGTTTTTAACTCGAAGAGTTAAACCTATTTTTCCAGAGTATCAGCCATATGTTTCAAGACATTGGTGTGCAATAGGAAAACTAATCAAAACCAAACTTGAGACAAAAAGATTTGACATTTATGATGTAAGAGACTGGCTTGGCCATAGCGAGATCCAGACTACGATGACCTATGTTCGTGATGCCAAGCAATACATGAGACAAGCACCTTTTGACTGGTTCAAATACATCATGAAAAAAGGATAAAGTAAAACTTTTCCCCAAAACCTCTGTTTCAACTGGACTCTCTCCAAGAACAGAGTATGGGCCTGCTGAGATTTGAACTCAAGTCTATAGCTCCCGAAGCTACAAGGATGCCAAGCTACCCTACAGGCCCAATATAAAAAGAAAAAATATTGTAAATATATAAATAATATTGTTGTTTTAAAAATATATCTATTTTAGATTTTTGAGAAGCTTTCCCAACTCAGTATATTTTTTTTCAATTATCTTTGAAGATTCTTTTAAAACATCTTTTGCGGTAAAAGAACCATCTGTTTCAAAAGAAAATAAAAAATTTTTTGCATTTCTATTAACTGTAATGAAATCTATTCCCTCTTCATCAATAAAAGATTCAAGAATTGATAATTTATTGATGTCATTTAGTTCAATTTTATTTCCTTTAAGTATAACAAGATTTTTTGGAAGTTTATCTATGAATGATTTTACTTCTTCTAATCTTTTTTTATCAAACTCAATTATTGGTTCCATTTTATAACTAGGCGCTTGAACGGCTTGCCATTTTGCATGATCTTTTCCTCTGCCAAGAACTGCCTCAACTTCGAGTATCAATCGTTGGTCATCAAATAACTCTACAATAGGAATTTTATCTTCTGTAATTTCCCAACTTTTTTCAGCCGGCTGTAAATCACCTGAATAAATTGTTCCTTCTCCTTCTTTACTTAAAGTGTAGCGTACTGTACAGTTAGGGCAACCTTTACCTTTACAAACACATTCGTTTTTGAAGGAGAGAAGACTAAGATCTGTTGGAATTGGAATCAATCCAAGTCTATGAGAAATTATTTCATCAAAAAGCGCGCTGGTATTATCATATATTACTACATCCTCAATTGCAAGTTTAGGTAATTCAGAAAGCATAACTCTTCTTAAGGAATTTACAAAATATGGTTTCGTATCTTCAATTTTTATAATTGCCTTTTTTGGTTTTAGCTCCATAATATTTACTTTCATGATTATTTCACCTAAATCCTTCTACCGCGTCTGCCACCTTTTTTTCTGCATCCGTCATGAGGTACAGGAGTTACATCCTCAATTTTACCAATTCTAAGTCCACTTCTAACTAAAGCTCGAATAGCTGCTTGGGCACCACGCCCTGGTGTCCCTCCTTTGTTTCCTCCAGGGCCTCTTATCCTAACATTTACTTTGTCAATTCCTTTTTCACGAATAATTTCTGCAACAGTTTGAGCAACTTTCATAGCTGTATAGGGTGCGCCCTCATCTTTTGCAGATTTTGTAACCATTCCTCCAGAGCATCTAGCAATTGTTTCTGCACCTGTTAAATCTGTAATTGTAATTATAATATTATTAAAAGATGCATAAATATGTGCTACTCCCCATCTTCCCATATTTAATTATCTCCTTTTTTAACATCATTATTTGATTTTTTGGTTGATTCTTTATTTTTTTCATCTGTTTTTTCCTGCTTTTCCTCTTTGATTGCCTCAGGTTTAATATCTTGCTTTTCATCTTTGTCTTTTTTTCCTGGTTCTTCTGTGGTTTTTTCTTTTGGTATTTCTTGTTTAGGTTCTTCTTTTGGTTTTTCTATTTGTTCTTCTTTTTTTGGTTCTTCTGTGGTTTTTTCTTTTGGTATTTCTTGTTTAGGTTCTTCT
>Ga0272441_10004823_pt1 | contig 23965 bp, 14 predicted proteins | sample SSMProp6N_FD_193582 | JGI IMG/M metagenome (GOLD analysis project Ga0272441, IMG submission 193582) | Marine sediment archaeal communities from Little Sippewissett salt marsh, Falmouth, MA, United States - SSM-Prop-6N | ecosystem: Environmental > Aquatic > Marine > Wetlands > Sediment ...
GCCGTTTAGGCCGTTATCGTCGCAAAGTTCTTGCCCGAGCCAGATATATCCGTCGCCGCAGTATGGCAAGGTGCAATTGTTTAGACAACCGTCAGTATTATCCGAGTTGCCGTCGTCGCAGGCTTCACCAGTATTTACAATTCCGTCACCGCAAACAGGCAGGGTGCAATTATTTAAACAACTGTCATTGTTGTTACTGTTGCCATCATCACACTGCTCACTCGGCTGGTTGACTATGCCGTCACCGCAGTATGGCACATATTCAAGCACACAGGACTGATTGCAGGTGTAATGCGGTGGGACTCCGTCGGTACCGTCGCATTGTTCAAGTCCGTTTTTAATCCCGTCGCCACAGTATGGTCCGTAAAGTGTGACTGGTTCGCAGATGGTAGAGCAATAAGTACATTCATCCTCATAAGCCGGGGTACAGACCTGGCCGTTTTGGCCGTTATCGTCGCAGAGCTCTTGACCGAGCCAGATATATCCGTCGCCGCAGTATGGGATAGTACAGTTATTTAAACAGCTGTCAGTATTGTCAGAGTTGCCGTCGTCGCAGGCTTCACTCGGCTGATTAACTATGCCATCCCCGCAAACAGGTATATAAGAGGTACAGTCAATATTACAGCCTGAACCTGGCTGACCATTGAGTTCCCCCAAATCGCACTCCTCGTCAGTATAACCGCTAAAACCAGTATCTAAAATATTATTGCCGCAGAACGGAAAATAATTAGCAAAATCATAACCAATCAGGTCAGATGGGGTGCTCAGGCTAACCGAGTAATTATTGCTTGGATATGTCTGCTCAAAAATCTGGCCCAAATTATCACCTTCGCGCAAAATATAATCGCCTAAAGCTACGCCAGTAAATTTAAAGCAACCGTCAACTGATGTATATAAAGTCCTGTCTCCTCCATTTTCTAAAATAATCTCCCAATTGCTGATAGTGGGCTCACCCGGATCAATTTGTCCATTTTTATTTAAATCATTGTATTTACACCCAGAAATAGTGCCATACTGACAGACATCAATCGCGATTAAATTAAAAATACCGTCCAGATCATCCCCTGTGGGTGAAAAATAGTATTCACCATCAGTTTTTACAGCCATTTGCTCCAGCATAGTGGTATTAACATTATCACCTAAGCCAATGGTAAATATTCTGATACCGGCTAAAGCAGCTGCATCAGCCTGGGCTAAAGCATAAGCCACGTCAGCCGGATCTTCGCCATAGCCAGGGCCGTTGGGCTTGTTGGCCAGACCGTCAGTCAACAAAATAATCACTGGCACAGCATCCGGATTATGGCGAACTGAAACCAGCTCAGTGTTAGCCAATCCCAGCGCATCGCCAATATTAGTAGCACCAATTGCGTTTAAAGCACTGACTTTAGTCTGAGTTAAGCCGTGATTGGTGGATAACTGTTTATCCAAGGTGGCATCGGTCGCAAAAGAGACCAAGCCAGACTGATCCGTCACTTTTAATTTAGCCAAAAAGTCATTGGCCGCGCTTTTGGCTTGTGACATCCTGGTGGGGGTATCATAGCTCATACTGCCTGACCGATCCATCACCAGCATCACATCCAAATCAAATTCACAAATAGTTAATGTACAATCATTTGTACATTCATCGTCGTTAATGCTGTTACCATCATCACACTCCTCGCTCGGCTGATTGACTACTCCGTCGCCGCAATATGGTACGTCTTCCAAAGTGCATTCGGCTGAACAAGTCTGGTGCAGGCCAACCCCGTCAGTACCGTCGCATTGTTCCGATCCGTTTTTAATCCCGTCACCGCAATATGGTCCGTAAAGTGTGACTGGTTCGCAGATGGTAGAGCAATAAGTACATTCATCCTCATAAGCCGGGGTACAGACCTGACCGTTTAGGCCGTTATCGTCGCAGAGCTCTTGACCGAGCCAGATATATCCGTCGCCGCAGTATGGGATAGTACAGTTATTTAAACAGCCGTCAGTATTGTCAGAGTTGCCGTCGTCGCAGGCTTCACCTGGATCAAGGTTTCCATCGCCGCAATAAGGCAAATCAGACAAGGTACAGTCAGGCGAACATACCTGTCCAAAACCAACTCCGTCAGTACCATCACATTGTTCTGACCCGTTTTTAATCCCGTCACCGCAGTATGGCCCGTAAAGTGTGACTGGTTCGCAGATGGCAGAGCAATAAGTACATTCATCCTCATAAGCCGGAGTGCAGGCCTGGCCGTTTAGGCCGTTATCGTCGCAAAGTTCTTGCCCGAGCCAGATATATCCGTCGCCGCAGTATGGCAAGGTGCAATTGTTGAGACAACCGTCAGTATTATCCGAGTTGCCATCGTCGCAGGCTTCACCTGGATCAAGATTTCCATCGCCGCAATACGGCAGATCGCTTAAGGTACATTCAGCCGAACAAACCTGACCGGGACCAACTCCGTCAGTGCCGTCACACTGTTCTGAAGGTTGATTAACAATTCCGTCACCGCAATAAGGCACATCTTCCAAAGTACAATCCGGTAAACAAGTTTGATGCAGACCAACTCCGTCACTGCCGTCGCACTGTTCGTCTCCGTTTTTAATGCCATCGCCGCAGTAAGGGCCGTAATAAATGCATAATTTATCAACCCGAACACTATTGGCATTTTCCTGACCGGAACATTCAGCCAAATTACATTCAGCGTCAGAAATCATATCTACCCGATTAATACCGGCAGTAAAATTAAACTGCCCTAAATCATCCAAGCGCACGCTGATAGCGCCGGGATCAGCGTCGTCTAACGACACCGGGCCATTGCTGCCGCCAATATTTAAATGGAAATCTTCATGATCCTGATACTGAAGCGAACTATCGCTATTATAACCACCGCGGTAAACTACGCCTTTGACAGTATGATAACCAGCTAAAGGAATATTGATATCATCATAATCTGTCCAGGGACTGTGAGCCGGGTCGCACCAATGGCCGGGCATAAACCAACAATTTTTACCGACTACACCCAGCATATCGCTTGAGTCGCGGGAACTGTTGACTTTGATCACTAAATCAGCGTCAGCGCAAACATCTTCGGTCATACAAAATTCACTGCAGCCATCACCATTAATATTGTTGCCGTCATCGCACTGCTCGCCGCTGTCCACCACGCCGTCGCCGCAAACCGGACCGCCATTACAGTCAGTCTCAACCACATAACAGGAAGGCGACCATAATCTCATAGCGCCGGGATGGCCTGGCCGCTGATAAACTTTAAATTTATAGTGGCCGACAGTCTCGGCTACGTATTCAAGCTGGAAGCATTGGTCCACGGCCAGGGCCGGGACTTCACCAGTATAAATAGTAGTATGGGTTTTCAAGCCATCATCGCTGACATGGACAACTTCGTAATTAACCGGACCAGCCATATCGCCGTCACCGTGATTGCAGACTTCAGAAACGATCTGATCGCAGATCGCGTTACAGCCTAAAGTAAACTCGAGCGACGACTTGTCCCACTCGCCGGGCAAAACACAGTCGGTGCCAATTTCGCCTGAAGAATTAAGTTCAACATCAGCGGCATTAACCAATAAAGGCATAGATGCTGAAAAACAAGTTTGGATTAAAAACACAAAAATATAGCCAAACATCATCAGTCTTCGCCATTTTTTAGTATTGCGCATATTGATTGTGTGGTTAGTTGATAATAATATTTAAATTTTTTGATTTTTATTTATGACAAGTTGGGTTAAAATAATAATATCAAAAACGGCCCCACGTAAACACGCGTTGCTTTTTTAAAAAATTGCGCATAGGGTTTCCAATTTAATTTTAATAATTATAATATTTATATCCCAGCTGAATTTCCTTAACTGGTTTAAGTTGTGCCGAAGCACTATTTATTATTTATTGAGCTGCGCAAGTCAAAGCCTCAGCTTTTACGGCATCAAGCGTCATATCGCCGCTATAGTCAGCCACGTTTTCAGTCGGAAAGTTGAAAACTTTAATGCCAAAATCTAAATTAGTAGTTTCAGCCAGTTCTAAAACTGTTTTTAAAGTAGTCGGTGTATCTGGGGAGTAAATGGTCATCTCTGACGATGAGCCCAATCTGGCCTGATATTGGACATTCCAGGCACCATCAGTCTTACCCAGGCCAAAATCATTTTGCTCTACTACTATCTTCAGCCGGGTATTGCCTACATTGCTCACGCTGGCCGGATTATCGCCCGGATCTGCCTGCCAGACTTCATCGCCGCGAATAGTTTTTAAAACATCTACTTGCACTGCGCCATAGCTGATATTTTCAAAATCAACCTTAAACGCAGTTAGTTCCAGATATTCAAACTGATTTTCCAAAATCGACCCGCTATATCCAGACAGGCTCTCGCTATATGCCTCGACTATATAATCACCAGCCGGATCGCTGTAAGCTAACTCCTCTAGAGCACAATAAACTTTGATTTGGCCGCTGGCTAAACCGTTTGCAGTCGAACACAACTGGCTGTAATCTGATCCGGGGTCAAAAGTTATTAGATTATTGTTATTATTTTTAATCTGCTCACACACCAGTGAAAATGCCTCATTTTTTGGCATAGCGGTTAAACTGAGGTGCGAGCTAAACGGATAACCGCACTCGCCTGTGAGCTGGTCATCCAGGCTGACAGCAACATCAGCCGGATAATTTATATCAACATACACGCCGGCCAAATCCTGATTGTCTGCAACTGCGGCACAGACTGCTATTTTGCGGCTGACTTTAAACTCACCTGATGGTAAAAACTGGCTGCCAGCCAGACTGTCGCCGTCGCTGCCTAAATAAGATTCATTTTCATCTTTATCAGCCGCCATTGTCCAGCCGGCTAATATTGGCGCGCTGGTGTGATTACCACCGCGCATATCTAAATTAATTTGAGCAGGCTGGCTGCCGCCGGTTGTCCCTGGATTGGACTCATTGTCATCTGCTTCAGGACTATCAGTTTCACCATCAGTTGCCTGCGGCTCGGCGTCACTTTCTTCTGCTGCCTCTCCATCAATGTTTTCTTCTGCTGGGGGGATCACAATCAAAATATCTTCGCCCTGAACTCTGGCCGGCTGATCATCCTCTTCTGCCGGCTCTTCTTCTGCCGGCTCATCTGCAGCTTCGGTTTCATCTGCTGTAGTCTCATCGCCTTCATCAGTCTGGTCTTCTTCTTCGGCTGGATCCTGGCCTGAATCAGCTGTATCTTCAGTGCCTAAGACTACTGGCTCATCTCCAGCTGGCTCGTCTTCAGCTGGGTCTTGGCTTTCCTCATCTGCAATATCTTCAGCTGGATCATCAGCCTCGTCTGCTGGCTCGGTTTCAGTTTCAGTTGGATCAGCATCAGTCTCGGTGGCGGTCTGCTCCTGGCCGGTCGGCAAATCTTCGCCTTCAGTTTCAGCCAAAACAAATCCTGTCTGGCCGATTATCAATATAGCGACTAAAAACAGATTGATGATAGGAATAATTAATTTTGATTGATTAATTGTTGATTTATTCAGCATATATTTATAAAAGTGATGTTACGCAATTAACCTGTAATTGCGATGAGTCAGTCCTGATAGGACAAACAGCAAAGCAATCTCACCCGAATTAGATACTATTACGCTTGAGATTGCTTCGTCGTCTTGAGGCCTCGGGACTCCCTGCCTCGCCCTGCCTACCGGACAGGCAGGCGGCAGGCGGGCTCGCAATAACAGGATAATGCAATCTTTAAACTTAAAAATTCAATTAAAATTAAAACTTTAAAATTAAAACTTCTTTATTGGGGGTCTAAAGCAGAAAAATTTTTCGGCTTCAGGCCTCCAGAGGCATCCCGCATAAGCAGGACACCTCTTGGCTATAAAATGATTAGTCTTGGACACATTCATGACCAGGAGCTGGACAACATAAATGAGGAACTGTGACAGCACCTAAAGTCATATTACCAACCCAGCTAGTTGAACCACCAGTAGGGAATTTGTTGACCAAAATTGAAAAGTCAACTTCATCTGTTTCTGACAAATCCAAAGTGTCTTCTAGCTCTTGAGTCTCTTCTGGATAGTAATCTACATGTGGAACATAGCTACCTACGCGGGCATCATATTTTACGTTCCACATACCGCTTGATTTACCCAAATTCATATCATCCTGCCACACAGTTAAATTCATTCTGGTGTTACCCACGTTTCTAACTGTTGGCATACCGTCGTTATTCTTAAAGTTCAAGTCACCATTGACTATTTTCTCAATGTTTAACTTAACATTGCCATAGTTAACACTGGTGAAATCTGCTTGAAAAGCTGTCAAAGGCAGATATTCAAAAGTGTTTGACAAAGTGCCAGTCAAACTGTTGGTATCTTGAGCTACTGCATCTACGCGATAATGACCTGATGGATCTTCATAAGAAAGATCTTTTTCCACGCAGTAAACCTCGGCAGTTAGTTTCAACAGTTCACCGTCTTGGGCACAAATATCTTCGTACCATTGACTGGCTGTTTTGCCAGTGTTAAAAGTAGGCAAATTAGTATTGTTATTTCTGATTTTGTTACAGAAAAGATCAATACCATCTTCTTTTGACAATACTTCCATTGTGTCTTGTTGCATAAATGCACCACAACCATCACCAGATTGGTTTGGTAAAGCAGTGTGGCTAGAACCTAAGGCAATACCTTCTGGATAAAAGACATCAGCATAAACACCGTCAATATCAGCTACGCCGTCAGTATCAGTTACAATCGCACAAATAGCAATTGTCCTGTTTCTGTCCTTAACACCAGTTGGATTAAATTGAGCACCAGCAGCTGTAGAATCATCAGTACCCAAATATTTACCAGTTGATTTGTCTTTGTCTGGATTCATTTCCCATTTAGCTTTAACAAAAGGGGCTTCGCCACCAGCTTGAACCTGGGTTAGCTCGGTGCTAACACTGGCCGCTAGAGCGGTATTCCCCAAAATCAAAGCAAAAACTAAAGATAATATAATTGCTTTTTTCATAAAATTATATCTATATTAAAATTTATAAATATATTTATTCTACCTCGCGAGGTTATTCTGGACATGGGGAGCCAGTACTTACCAGGTTAGAATAAATTAGTTGCCTATATTTCTTAGATATAGGTCGACCTTTGCTCCTCCCTTATTTATTGACGAGCAAACACAAACAAGGGGGGGCAAACTTAATTGCTAACCTCTCCCCTTTACTAAAAATATTAATAAAGGGGATTTCGTTAATAATCAAAAATTATTGAACTTCAAATTTAAGCCAGTCTAAATACCAACTCTGTTCAGCGCCTTCTCTCATACCAACCCAAATTTCATCTTGTCCACATACTCGTGCTGTTTGTTGATCCGGACCAACAAATTCAACTCGGTTATATGATTTTCCTATTAATTGGCCAACCAATTCGCCTTCGTGGATAAGCACATCATGATATGGCCCATTAAACCCAGTTTCTCCATCAACTCTATAATCAAAAACAAAATTATGAGGAGTTGGATTTACAAAGGTAAAATCAATACATAAACCGTCAATCACATAGCTAATATATGGATGACCTGCTCCTTCGTTTGTGGCATTTTGACCTGAATCTTGAGTCTTCACAAATTTTGGACAAGTCAAATGTGGAGCCGTTACTGCCCCTAATACCATATTACCAGCCCAATTAGTTGAACCGCTGGTAGGGAATTTGTTGACCAAAATTGAAAAATCAACTTCGTCTGTTTGCGATAAATCTAAAGCATCATCTAAGGTAATGGTTTGTTCTGGCTCAAAAGGCTGATAATCAACATAACTGCCAACTCTGGCCTTGTAGTTGACGTTCCAAGCGCCGCTTGATGAACCCAAATTCATATCATCCTGCCACACAGTTAAATTCATTCTGGTATTACCAACGTTTCTAACTGTTGGCATATCGTCGTTTTTCTTAAAGTTCAAGTTACCATTAACAATTTTCTCAATGTTTAATTTAACATTGCCATAGTTAACACTGGTGAAATCTGCTTGAAAAGCTGTCAAAGGCAGATATTCAAAAGTGTTTGACAAAGTGCCAGTTAAACTGTTGGTATCTTGAGCTACTGCTTCTACTTTATAATGCCCTGATGGATCTTCATAAGAAAGATCTTTTTCCACGCAGTAAACTTCGGCTTTTAATTTCAAAAATTCGCCGTCTTGGGCACAGATGTCTTCATACCATTTACTTGCTTTCTTGGATTCATGGAAAGTTGGCAAATTTGCGTTATTGTTTCTGATTTTGTTACAGAAAAGATCAATACCTTCTTCTTTTGACAATTCTGTCATTGTGTCCTGTTGCATAAACGCGCCACAGCCTTCACCAGATTGCAGTGGTAAAGCAGTGTGGTGTTCACCTAAGGCAATACCTTCTGGATAAAAGACATCAGCATAAACACCGTCAATATCAGCTACGCCATCAGTATCAGACACAATCGCGCAAATAGCAATTGTTCTGTTTCTGTCTTTAACACCAGTTGGATTAAATTGAGCACCAGCTTCTTCAGAATCATCAGTACCCAAATATTTACCATCAACTTTGGTTGGATTCATTTCCCATTTAACTTCAACCATCGGAGCGTCACCGCCAGCTTGAACCTGGGTAAGACTGGTATCAACATTAGCAGCCATAACTGCACTCATGTTCGCCACAGCTGCGAGCATGAAAACTAAAGTGAAAATAAGTGCTTTTTTCATAAATTTCAATCATTATTAATAAAAATTTTCTTAAATCTACATCCTATTAAATATATAGGATATAGGCCGACCTTTAGGTTTAAGTTTTAATTTTTTATGCTTATAACTTCTATGTTTGTAACTAATATTGCTCCGGCGCCTAAATGATCTGCCATCCATCTGCCGAAGTCCCTTACAGGAGACTCTGGCAGGGGGTGAGTCGAGCAATGACAATGGGGTATTTCTGGATTCCCCGACCAGGTCGGGGAATGACAGTGCGGGGTGTCGCCTCTGCCCGTCGACTGTCATCCTCGGGCGAGGAGGTAACGACGAGACCCGGGGATCCAGACAATTGTCATCCTCGGGCGAGGAGATAACGACGAGACCCGGGGATCCAGACAATTGTCATCCTCGGGCTTGACCCGGGGATCCAAGCTAAATTAATTTAATCAGCTCGGGATTTATGCTGTTCCCAGCAATAACAGGCAAAAGGATGTCTTTGGGGGCAACTGCGAAAGTCCTAATGTATTTAATTTGTATTTAAAAAAACGCCCTAAATCAAAACAAGCATGGTTCAGTGTGCCAAAACACTGACCGTGTGATTATCTTAATCTAAGGCGTTTATGTCTATTAAAGAAAGACGTGCATGCCCACTTTGCGTATTAAATTGGGTCAAATGAACGATTAATGACTGTCTCCGTCATAGCCAGCTAGACAAGTCATATTTATTTTTATTTCTTAATAATGGCTTAATCCCTCCTCTTCATCCGCACTGCAATCGCCGGAATATCCATTTAGAGCAGGGTCATATAACTTACAATTAATCAATATTTCTTTGTTAGTCAAGGTTATAACATTCAATGATTTGCATTTAGGACATTTCTTTTCCTCTTTTAGCATGCCTTCCATCTTATGAATATTAGCAAAATGATAAAAACACTTTGCACAGCGCCACATATAAACGTAGTTCTGACTGGACATATTATTTATTAATTTTTAGCAAATCCGGGAAACAAAAACAAGGCCTGACTACCTCCAATGATTTACATAGGCTCCCTAAAGTATATTAATAAACTGCTTAAAAGATAGTTTGGTCTTGTTTTTGTTTTGGGGAATTTGTTTGAGTTTTTATCTTTTTATTATCTTAACACTATTTGGGGATAATAGCAAAAAAGGCGCTACTCGAATTATCTTAGCTTATATTAGTCAAGAAAGCAACAGGTTGTGGATAACTTTAAACACATGATTTACTTCCCCGCCGGAGTCTCCCCGACGACTAGTCAGGAAACTTTGGCGCTAACTGTGCCAACCTACCTGATCTGCCGGAGTCCCTTACAGGAGACTCCAGCAGGGGAGAGTTGGTACATTCAGTCTCCAGAACGGAGTCTGGAGCCAGCCAAAGTCTGGAGCCAGCCAAGTGATTCAGTGTTCTAGTGATTAAGTGATTAAGTGCTTAAGTGATTAAGTGTTTGAGTGATTAAGTGATTCAGTGATTAAGTGATTAAGTGATTCAGTGTTTACTTCCCCGCCGGAGTCTCCCCGACGACTAGTCGGGGGACTCCGGCGCTAACTGTGCCAACCTACCTGATCTGCCGGAGTCCCTTACAGGAGACTCCGGCAAGAGAGAAAGTGTTTAAGTGTTCTAGTGTTTCAGCAACCTATATATCCAAATTTTTTACTTCAGTGGCATTGTTTTGAATAAATTTTTTGCGAGGCATAACTTCAGCTCCCATTAGCATTTCAAACACTTCGTCAGCTTTTTCAGCTTCTTCGACTGTTACCTGCCACATAATGCGAGTAACTGGATCCATAGTAGTATCCCACAACTGTTCTGGGTTCATCTCGCCCAGGCCCTTATAACGCTGAATATTAATACCGGCTACCTTCTCCCCCACACCAGTGCTGTCTATCCCTTCAGTTTCAACCTCTTCACTTTCATCAATCTTTCCCTTTTTTTGATTTAACGCTCTTGTGCTTTCAGGTTTTAATAATTTGGACATTTTTTTAATTAGAATATCTTTTTCGCTGTCAGTATATACCCAATGTGATTCTTTTCCTCGCTGGAGCTTGTATAATGGTGGCTGGGCAATATAGATATGCCCCTGACGCACTAATTCAGGAAAATAGCGATAAAAAAATGTCAGGAGCAAAGTGCGGATATGAGAACCATCGACATCGGCGTCAGTCATAATAATTATTTTATCATAGCGCAGTTTAGAAATATCAAACTGCTCGCCAATATTGGTGCCAAGAGCAATCACTAAAGACTTAATTTCATTATTGGACAGCATTTTATCCAGCCGAGCGCGCTCTACATTTAATATCTTTCCGCGTAAAGGCAGGATGGCTTGCGTTTCCCGGTCGCGACCCTGTTTGGCCGATCCTCCGGCTGAATCGCCCTCGACTATATATAACTCGGATTTAGATGCATCGCGTGAAGAGCAATCAGCCAATTTGCCGGGTAAAGTCAATCCGTCCAAAGCGCCTTTGCGCAGGATAGAATCTCTGGCTTGGCGGGCAGCCCGGCGAGCCTGGGATGATATTAAGCATTTGCCGATAATACTTTCAGCATCGCGCGGATGCTCTTCCAGATAAATTGCCAAAGCTTCACTAAAGACGCTTTCAACTGCGGTGCGGACCTCTGGATTGCCTAGCTTGGCTTTAGTCTGGCCCTCAAATTGGGGTTCGGGCACTTTAACTGAAATGACTGCAGTTAGGCCTTCACGCACGTCTTCACCAGTCAGATTCTCATCTTTTTCCTTGAGATAGCCTTTTTCGCGGGCAAAACTGTTTAATATACGGGTCAAAGCGCTTCTAAAGCCGACTAGATGCATACCGCCTTCGGGGTTAAAAATATTATTGGCAAAAGAATAAACGGATTCCTTGTAATCATCCACATATTGAAAAGCTATTTCTACGTTTACCGGAGTGTCTATTTTGGAATGATTGCTGTGCTCTTTGTCCGGTTGCACATCCTTTTCAATATAAAATATATTCTCGTGTTTGATTGCATTGTTGTGGTTTAAGTGTCCGACATAAGACTTGATGCCGCCTTCAAAATAAAATTCGTATGAATTAAAATTACCCTGTTCGCGTTCGTCAAATATTTTTATTTTTATGCCTTTGGTTAAATAAGCTTGCTGACGGAAATGATTGATAATGGTTTCCCAGTTAAACTCAACCGTTTCAAATATATCCGCGTCAGGCTGAAAAGTGACTGTGGTGCCAGTGCGTTTGGTCTTTCCGGTTGAATGCACTTTTTTCTTAGGCCGGCCATGGCTGTATTCTTGCACCCAGATTTTGCCGTCGCGATGGACTTCAGCTTTTAGGTAAGTCGATAAGGCATTGACCACCGAAACTCCGACTCCGTGCAAACCGCCGGACACCTTGTATCCACCTTGACCGAATTTTCCGCCGGCATGAAGTTTGGTCATTACTACTTCAAGGGCTGAAACTTTAGCTGTTTTGTGTTTATCAACCGGAATACCGCGGCCATTATCGCTAACCTCGGCCATACCATCAGGCAGTAGCACGATATTAATTTCATCCGCATGGCCGGCCATGGCTTCGTCAATACCATTGTCAACCACTTCCCACAGCATATGGTGCAGACCAGCCGGTCCGGTAGAGCCAATATACATACCGGGGCGCTTGCGCACTGGCTCTAATCCTTCCAATACTGTAATCTGAGCGGCTTTATATTCATCTGGCTTAGATTTATTAATTTTGAGTGCTGGTTTTTTAGAGACTTTTTTTGATTTTGAGATTTTCTTAATTTTGGGCATATTTACTTTTAATTAAAAATATATTAAAGTGATTTGATAATAAAAATAAATTAAATATTAGAATAAAAATAAAAAGTAATAGGAGGGTTAAATGGCTGGGTTAAAATTTCAATCTTGGTTTAAAAAAATTTGGGAAAAATTCCCGATTGTGCTTTTATTATTACTTATTCTCATAACTTCTGTTGTTTATAATTACTATTTTAATGATCATAGTATAAAAAAGATAGAAATAAAAGGTCATCTAATGGAGAGTAAAATATTCCTGATGGAAGACTCGACTAGTGCCATGATATATTTAAAGATTAAAACTGATGCATCTATTGCATCTATCCATGGAATTGATTCCACCGGCTGCAGTTTAAATATCGAAAATTTTTTTTATAAGCCGGGTAGTCAGGATATAGATATAGGGGGCTATATAAAAATTAATAAAAGATGATCTGCAGTAGTCGCTCTGAATGTTAAAACATAAGAGCGATTTTTCATTTATAAACTATTTTATAATTCTAAATTCTGTATATAACTGTAAAATATTTTTTACTCTATCTTAGCCTTCCCTCTACTGGGGCGGGGCTGACTTTACTTATCACTACTGAACTTGAATAAATATTCTTAAATCCTAAACCATAAATTTTTTTCCTAACCCCTTAATTGGGCTTTAAATTTTAATTTTAAGTTTTTTAATATTTTCGTTTGAATCTTAACTGCTTCTTCGTCAGTCAGTGTTTTGTCTTTTGACCGATATACAATCCTAAATGCAATTGATTTTTGACAGTTACCCAGGTTATATACACTCAAAAATTCAATGGTTTCAATTAAATTATCAATATCCTGAATATTTGTTAAGATATCACCCCATTTAACTTCGGCTCTAACTTCAATCGCTAAATCGCGGGTAATAGCAGGGTATTGTGGAATAGGGGTAAATTTAACACTGGCTCCAGACTCTGCTGTGGAGCCAGTTTGCAATTTTATCAATTCATTTAAATCAATTTCAAATATGACCACTCGCCTGTTTTTAATCTCAAAATTTTTCAATACCTCCGGCTTAACTTCGCCCAAAAATCCAATTTCTTTCTTACCAGCCAACAATTTAACATTTCGTGCTTGTTTCAAAAAATTATATTCATTACCCTCCTTATAGTCAACAATATGACAATTTAATAATTTAACCACTTGTTCTACTACTCCTTTTGCCCGTAAAAAATTATCCTCTTTTTTTCCGCCCACTATCACCCCGCCGATTTTATACGGTTGACGAGGCAATTTTTGTTTTGAATTTTGACTGACTAAATATTCACCCGGCTGGTTTTCAAACACCCGCCCGACTTCAAACAATTTAAACTGACCGTAAAATCTGGAATTATCACGGACATTTTTTAATAAACCAGCTACTAAATTCGGTCTTAAAACTTCCTGTTCTTCAGATAATGGATTTTCTAAATAAATAAGTTTTGAATTTTTAATTTTTAATTTATCAGGCTTTAGATTATGAATGTCTCTTTGTGATGCAAACGAATAATTATACACCTCGGTCATCCCACACCCAAGCGCTAGCAAATTTCTAGCTTTTTTAACCACGCCCAGAATGGGTTCTTCGCGCGTGTAACTAATTTTAGCCTTCGGCATCTCAGGTTTAATCTTGTCATAACCGTAAATCCGAGCGATTTCTTCCACAATATCTTCTGCACAGGTTACATCGCCGCTGGAACGCCACCAAGGAACTTCAATTTCAAATTGCAAATTTTCAACTTCGAATTTGAGCCTAAAACCCAGGCTGGTTAATATTTGTTCGACTTGTTTGGCTGATATTTTGGTGCCAATTCTTTTTTGAATAAAATCTAAACTGACTTCAATAATTGGCGCTTCTGTGCTTAAGTGTTTTTGTGTTTTAGTGTTGCTGTGCTTTAGTGCTTTAGTGTTTAATCGATTCGGCGATTCAGCGATTCCGGTGATTTTAGCCCCTGGAATAATTTCTTTAATTAACTGCAATGCCCGGCGCATGCCGATTTCAGCTAAATTTGGGTGAAGCGACTTTTCAAATCTGTTTGAGGCCTCGGTGCGCAAACCAATTCTTTGAGAAGTCCGGCGAATACCAATCGGATTAAAGGTAGCGGCTTCTAAAATAATTGAACTGGTATTTTCTTTAACACCGCTATCAAGCCCGCCAATAATACCTGCGAGTGCAATCGGCTTTTGGCTGTCAGCAATCACCAGCATGCTATCATCCAATTTTTTCTCTTCTTCATCCAAAGTCGCTAATTTCTCATTTTTTTTCGACCGGCGCACAATTATCCGTCGGGATTTGCTACTATCCGCGCTGACTTGCTCAACATCAAATGCATGCAAAGGCTGGCCGAGCTCAAACATAACATAATTAGTGATATCAACAATATTATTTATTGGTTTAGCGCCTAAGCTTAGGAGGGTTTTTCTAAGCCACTCTGGTGATTCAGCGATTTCTAAATCTTCAATTACACAACCGAGGTAACGACTACATAAATCTTTATCTTTAATGCTGATAGAAATATTTAACTTCCTATTTTTTATTTTTAGCTCTGATTCGGGATATAGCTCTAATTCTTTTAGCTTGGATCCATATAAAGTTGCTAATTCCCTCCCAATTCCATAATGACTCCATAAGTCAGGACGATTCGTAATTGATTTATTGTCAATTTCAATGATAATGTCGTCTAGGCCCAGGGCCGGGGCAAGCCCTGCCCCTACTGGTAAATTAAATTTGGTCAAATCTAAAATTTCGCCCTGGTCGTGAGGAAATATTTCAGCTAAGCCGATCTCGTCGCTGGCACAAATCATGCCATTTGACTCAACCCCGCGGATTTTGGCTGGCTCAAGTTTAACTGGTTTGCCTTGCCCGTGCCAGCGGATAATAGCGCCTGGAATGGCCAAAGCAACCAGCATGCCTTCAGTCAAATTAATACCGCCACAAACTACTTTTTGGATGGCAGATTTATCTCTTATGTCTTTTGAATTTTTAATATCAACTTCCGCTAATTTCAATTTATCGGCATTAGGATGATCTTCTATCTTAACTACCCTGCCCACAAATATATTGTCTAATTCCTTGCCCTTATCAATCACCTGCTCAACTTCAACCACTGAATTGGTCAGCTTCAAAGCCATCTGCTTCGGAGTGGCAGATTTAGGGATGTCAATATATTTTTTTAGTAAATTCAATGAAAGCAACATTTTATTTAAAAAATTTATTTAAATAATAACTGTTAAAACTCTGGGGCTATACAACTATACAAGTCCTACAGCTGATGAAGGAACCTCAAATCCCCGCTATGGAACAGCCGGATATCATCAATGTTGTATCTTATCATTGCCAGGCGCTCAAGCCCAAAACCAAACGCAAATCCAGAATATTTATCAGGGTTAACTTTAGCTGCCTTAAGCACATTAGGATGCACCATACCGGCTCCCATTAGCTCTACCCAGCCGGTGTGCTTGCATACGCGACAACCACGGCCGCGACACAAACTGCAAGACATATCTACCTCCAATCCAGGTTCAACAAAAGAAAAAAAACCAGGCCTAATTCTAGTTTTAAACTTCTCACCCAGAATAGCTTTGATCATATTATCAATAACTGATTTTAAATTTGCCACTGATATATTTTCGCCCACCATCAAACCTTCAATTTGGTAAAAAGTATGCTCATGCCGGGCATCAGTGGCTTCATTGCGGTAAACTCGACCGGGAGCAATACAACGGATAGGAACTCCATATTTTTCCATTGCCCGCACTTGAACATTGCTGGTATGTGTCCTCATTACCAATTTTGGCTTCTTTTGCGCGTCAGTATTTTTGTGTTTAAGTGTTTCGGCGACATAAAACGTATCTTGCATATCTCGGGCTGGATGGTCAGCCGGAATATTCAAGGCCTCAAAATTATACCAATCACTTTCTAACAACGGGCCGTCAGCTACTATAAAACCAAGCTGGCGGAAAATATCCTCAATCTCATATTGCATTTTAGTCAATATATGCAAATTGCCCGGTTTGGGGCCTAAAGCAGGCAAAGTGGGATCAAAAAAATCAGCTTCATTTGCATCATGGCCGCTATGGCGATTAATATCTTGTTTGGCTTGAGCAAACATCTGTTCAGCCTCTTTTTTGATTTGATTTAACAGCCTACCCACAACTGGTTTCTGGTCTGTAGCTACTTTTTTGATATCTTTTGACAGTTGGGTCAAACGACCGCTATTGCGTGAAAAATAACGGTTATAAATATCCTCGAGCTGATCCAAAGTATTGGTGCGCTCAAGTTCATTAATTATATCTTGTTTTATTTTTTTTAATTTGTGTTGCATAAAAATATTTAGACTTCATTTTTTGTAGGGCTGGCAGTAAAAAAATATTCTACAGTTGATAATAGTATAATCAAAATAAGCAGGTTCCACCATACCAGCAACCGCTGACTCTGGATAAATAAGGCAGTGGCAACTAAAATAGCCAACAAGCAAGCCTGCCTAAAAGCAATCCTAACTTGTTTGTGGGCAAATTCATTTTTTTTAAAAATAAACCTAAATACAAAACCAAAAATACTGAATATACCGACCAAAGTTAAAAACAAGGCGGTATAAAAAACAACCAGGCCAGTAGTTCCAGCTTGTATTGGGCTGACAAAAAATATAACTAAAATAAGGGCTGATAAACAAAAAATAGTAGCCAAAATCATTAAAAAAAGGTATTTTTTTAAGCTCATATAAACTCAAGTTTTATACCCTTATTTTAGCAACAAATTGACATATTGGCAAATAGAATTTAGATTAAAATATAATTTTACGGCCAAATGATTTTATAACTAATATTAGCAGTAAAGGACGAGAGAGGCATAAACTTTAAAGCCTATATAAATTTATACAGATTTATGTTAGCAATCTTAAATTAATAACTGTATCTTGGCCGAATTTATCCGCGATTTTATTAATTAATTTGATTTGGTTCAATTTAAACTCCTGGGAAATTACCGGGGATAGACAGGCCACTGTCAGCACCTTATCTTTCAAATACATAGCTTGAGCTTGGTTCTTAATTTTATCACCCCAAATATCAATAATAATCTTATTAAAGTAATCGCATACCATGGCTGCATTAACATTTTTAGCTAATGGGGATTGCCCGAATCTTTTGGAGATGATTTGATTAGTGGATGTAAATGGCATATTTAATCAATTAACAGTTAGCAGTTATTTGTTAATTGGTGGTCTTAAACTCGCAGATACTATTAAAATCACAATACTTACAACTAAACTGGCTCGGCGTGGCCTCAAAATCACCTGATTTAATCCCTTCAATAATTTCTAATATTTTCTCTTTCTGCTTAGCTAACTCTTTTTCAGTGCCGAGAAACGAAACCGGCTTATTTTCATTTAGATAATAAAAGGTCAATTTGCTTACTTTTTTATCAAAAATCTGCGTAGCGGCCAATTGATAAATTAATAATTGGTCTTTTTCAATATTTTTTTTAGTTTTGACACTGCCGGTTTTATAATCAATTATTTCTAGACTGCCATCACTCATCTGATCCACCCGGTCAATTACGCCTTTAATAGAATAATCATCCAGCTTGAAATTAAATCCGCGCTCAAGAAATTTTACTGGCGGAATATTGTCTTTAGTTAAAGCATAAAAATCTTTTAGGATCTGTCGCCCTTTTTTGAAATATTGTTGCTTTTGATTCTCATTCTCATACCAATCATCAATCCAGCTTTGTTCATAAATTTTCAATAACTGATCTAGGTTCGGAAGGCGCTTGTCTGTGTCTATCCGCGTGCCTGCTATGGCTTGTGCGCTATTACTGCCAAATAAATCAGCCTGAACTATCCCCTGCTTATCCGCCAAAGACAAAAAGAATTGCTGTAAAGTGCTGTGCATGGTCTTGCCAAAACTGAAACTGGGCTTGCCGGCTATTGGTATTTTAAATATATGAGCCAATTTATATTGGTAGGGGCAGATTTCATAAGCTTTAATCTGGGTAAAAGAAAATTTAGACGGCGTAACAGCGTTAGAAGCGGTAGATTTATTAGTTATAGCTTTTACAGCTCCTATGGCTTTTGTGGCTGTTTTATTTTTACTGTCCCTCTGGCCGGTCCTAACTAAATTGGTCTCAAATAAAAACCGTGACGGTTTTTTCTGGCGTGATCCGCCGTAATCATCGGCTGAAGTTAGAAATAGTCCGCCTTTTGCTCGAGTGATAGCGACATAAAATAAACGGCGCTCTTCCTGCAGATGGATATCACCTTTAGGGATGATTTCTTTCACCAGCTCATCCGGTAGCTCAATCGGATCGCGACGCTCTATAGTAGGAAACCTTTTGTCAACTAAATTAACTACAAACACATATTTAAACTCCAATCCTTTGGCGGCATGAATAGTCATAATTTTGACTGCATCCGGGCCTTGGTCTATTTCCGGGATTAGATTGCCGGTTTCTCCGGACTCAATCTCCATCTCAATTTGCTCTAAGAAATTTTTAACTGATTTATCGTCAAAAGACTGTTCAAACTCCTGGATGACTTTATAAAACTGATTTATATTCCGCAACCTGTCACGGGACGATTGAGTATCAATTTTGAGCAGATATGATTCCCAGCCGGAAGCAGATAAAAAATCAAGCACTATTTGGCTGGTTGAGTTTGATTTGGCCATTACAGACCCGCGGTCAACTAAAGACAATATTTTCCCAATAGTTTGATAATTTGGCTGGCTTAGCTTGAGTTCAGCCGGAGATGCTTTCATCGCTTTGTAAAATGACCATGATTTTTTACGGGCTAGATATCCGATTGAAGATATCACTTTTGGATCCAGATTGTATAGCGGCCAGTTTAAAATCCGAAATAAAGCGCGTGATTCGTGGTAACTGTCAATTACTTTTAAATAAGCGATAATATCCATTACCATTGGCTTGGCATATAGCCCTTTTGAAGCCATGAAAATATATGGGATTTTAGCCTGCTCCAATGCCAGTGAAAAAGGCTCGGCCATGCTGTTTGCCCGGATTAAAATCGCGAAATCATTCCAGGATATTTGTGAGTTTGTAATTTGGGAATTGGAAATTGGAATTTTTTTGTATCTTGTATCTCTTGTCTTATTTTCTTGGTTATAAAGTTCAATAATCTTATTAACCACTGCTTCAACTTCGTTTTGAGACGTGTCCAAATGAATATGTTCAATTTCTCCCTGGTCTTTTGTCTGTGCGGCTAATTTTTTGGATAATTTATTTTTTCCGCCTTGGCTTAATTTAATCTCAAGCCGCTCCGGGTTATTAAGCTGGATAAAATTGTAGGCTAAATCAAGTATATTTTGAGTGGAACGGTAATTTTTGACTAAACAAATTTCATCTGAATCAGGATAATCATCTTTAAATTGGATAATGTTAGAAACTGACGCCCCGCGAAATTTATAGACTGAATTGTGAACCACAATATTATCAGCAATAAAATTGTGAGTGCGATCAACCTCTAAATCATAAGTGGTTTGATTGATACATTTGGATTTGATGTCAATAACACGCTGATAAATAACTTCGTTTTTTTTCCTGACCGGCAAATAAAAACCCTTAACTAAATTTTTAGCTGGGATAACTAGAGCGGGCAAATGTTGATAATTTATTTTACCTAAATTAAATTTTGATTCTATAATTCCACCAGTAATTTTTTGAATTTTTTCTGCCAACTCGCCAATATACTTAAGATCATGACTAGCGACCCTCAAACGCTGTCCATGTTTAGCTGGTTTTAATTTAAAATTATGTAATTTGAGTTTTTTAATTATATCCTGATTTGATGTTTGTAGATGTAATAGATGCGTGATAAACGGATTATACATTATAATATTTTGCCTTTTAACATGATCTTTGCTCCGGCATTTACGATGGCATAAAATTAAGCTAATCTTGATCCGCTTGCTTGATCCGCGACTAACAGCTTCAAGGCAATGATGATAAGAGTTTAAATCAATCCCAAAATCGTCAGCTAAATTTCTAACATTTTCGTCCACATCCAAACGCTGGTATAAATCTTTTAACTTGCCGTCTTTAATAACTACACCATCTCGTTCCTTAAAATATGAAGTCGGGATGCCGTATTTTAGCGACCATAAAGTTTCATAATAACGAGCATCCTCATCAGAGTGAAACGTTCTAATGGCAAGAATCTTTTCAGCTGACCGCTCTAATCTTAAACGGGCAATTAAGTTGTTCGTTACACCTATGCGCCAACCAACATCTTGGCGATGCATTAAATATACATAATGGTAATTTTTACTGGCTTCTCTGGGGACAAAACAAAAAATTTTATGATTGTCGGTTAAACTAATTTTTTGTCCTCCCTCTGTCTTAATAGTCAATAATTTTTTTCTTTTTTTATAACTAAATTTTTTAATTACCTTTTGGACGCCTAAATGTCCTTTGCCTACAGCAGTAACTACCTGCTCACCCACTTTAATATGTTTGATTTTCTTTCTGCCTTGAGGCAAGTCAATTAACGCATTACCTGGCAAACACTGATCATCATCACCAACTACAGTCAGATTTGCCTTATCATCGGCTAATAATTTAACCAATTCATATTGGGCCCAGTTTGTATCCTGAAATTCATCTACTAAAATATATTTGAACTTATGCTGGTAAAATTTCAAAATATGAGGCCGGCGACGGAATAATCTTAAGGTGTAATTAATCAGATCGCCGAAATCAAGCGAATTATTATCAAGCAGGAGCTGTTGGTAAACGTGGTAGGAATTAGCCACTTCTTCTAATCTTCTAATTTCAGACTCATCAATATTGTCTCTGATTTGTGATTTGTGATTTGTGATTTGTTTGGATCTTGGAATTTGGATCTTGGAATTTTTTTGTATCTTGTATCTTGTATCTTGTATCTTATTACCCCCTCCTGCTTCCATCCCGTCCAGATCAACTTTCAACCCTTCGGCATAGTCCAAATAATCCTGTGGCCTAATATCTTCGTCTTTACAGCGGGAAAAATGCTGGATTAAGGCATGGATAAATTTAGTCGGATTGCCCAAAGGCCGATAATAGTCAAGGTTGAATTTGTCTAGATTTTGCCGCACCAGCATCCACTGTTCAGTTTGGTTTAAAAGCTTAAAATCATTACTAAGACCGATGTCCAAGGCATGTTTTTTAAGAATCTGCTCGCAAAAAGAGTGAAAAGTCATCACCCATAAATCGACATAACCCATGGGCAACAGCTTGTCTACCCGCTCTTCCATCTCACCGGCAGCCTTGTCAGTAAAGGTTAAAGCTAAAATCTGGTCTGGTTTGGCTAGTCCTTGTTCTATCAGCCATGCAATTCGGTGGGTGATGACAGTGGTTTTGCCAGTGCCAGCTCCAGCCACGATTAAAAGCGGGCCATTGCCATGGGTGACTGCTTGTTTTTGTTCTGGATTTAGTTTTTCGATATCCATATATATAAATGGGAATTTACCTTTTAGGGTTTTATTTGTCCCCCCGCCTCATTTGCCGGAGTCCCTTGCAGGAGACTCCGGCAAGAGAGAAATATGTAACGCGTAACCGGTAACCATTCTTCCCCCCGCCGGAGTCTCTCAAGGAGGACTCCGGCGCATAGTTGAAGTTGATATATCCAATTGGTGCTACTGGCTCCAGACTCCGTTCTGGAGCCAGGTTGCGGAATCCCCCACCAAAGTCTATCAGAGATGACTCCGGCGCATAGTTGATATTAAAATGTATGTCCATCTACTGGAGTCCCTTGCAGGAGACTCCAGCAAGAGAGAATCCCTTTAAAGAGACTTTGGCAAGAGAGGAGCCGTGATTGCTTACTAATACCATATTCTAATACCATATTACCACAACCCGATCTAAATTGACAAAAAATACAAATATTGTAATCTGGGGGGCACTAAAAAATAAAAAAATAACTAAATAAGGGATGAGGTCATATTATGAAAAAAATAGAAGAAATAATAACTCTATTAGAATGGTTTCAAAAAAAAACAGGGATATAGTGTCGTATCGTATTCTAGTAGAAAGCGAGCGGGATAAACACCTACCAGGACAATATAAAATGAAGGACGAGCGAACTGATATAATTAATGGTCTTAAGTCTAAAGAAGTCCGTGTCGAATGTAGCTATATGGCGGATAATAAGTTTATGATTGAAAGTCGAGATTGAGAATTGCGATTGAATTATAGGAGTATTAGAATAATATAAAAATAAAGGAGACATTCAATTTAACTCAACAGTAAAAAATAACTCAACTTAGAGAGAGTAAAGTGAAATGACTTTAGGGTTTATTTATGGCCTAATATCAATGTATTCAAAAAAACAACGATAAGACTAAAAAATTGACAAAAAACCATAAATGTATTAATTTGGGTGGATGAAAATCAAGTTCAATAAATACGAAAATTTTTAAAATTCCTATCCGCGTAGCAAACTGACGCGGTATTACGGAATTTTATCTCGCTAATCGCGAGACCAGATTTTCGATCTTATTATAATATCGATTAAACCCGCGCAGCAAAGCTGCGAGAAATTCTATCGATTAAAAAGAATAAAAAACTAAAAATGGAGGTATGAGATGCATACTCAAAACCTAAAAGATAAAAAAGTTCCAAAAAAGGTAATAGATATAGCTAGTAAAATAGAGAGAGCCCTACCGCCAGGATGGGAAATCAAAATTAGAGAAGGTCGATATTCGTACTCTCCGGACAATGACAAGGAAGTGGGATATTGTAGTGTTATAATTTATTCTGGGGATGCGCAAATTCCTAATCATGGTATTGATATGCTTAGTATCGTAAAAGAAGTAATGAAATCCGAAATTAAGAATACATCAGGTAGCGGGTTTGCGTTCTATTCTGGAGGTTATGAATTAACCTTCTATATCTATTTTCCAGGTCAAAATAGGAGTGTCCACTTATCTATCAATTGGCGTCGGGGTCTTAAAAACAAAAGAAAGGAATAATAATGGAAAAGAAAGAAAAGAAAAAAATTTTTGATAAATTAAAAATATGGATAAATGAAAATTTAAAGGGGGCGAGAATCGAAGGAAACAGTATTAAAATACCTTCTATGAATGTGGGTGAAGCGAAGGAAATTATAGGGAAATTTATAAGAGATACATTCCCTGAAAAAAGATATGAGGTTTTTAATGTGACTCACTGTTTGAATGATTGCTTTATTCCCTTCCAAGACATGACGAAAGGTGCAAAGCTTAAAGCGATAGTCTTTAAGCTGAGCTGGGTAAACAATCAAGAAAACGATAGTCAGGAAATATGTATTCTGACTATAGTATAATTATATTTAATTTCGGCTCTTTTGAGTATAAAACTCTTAAGAGCCTTTTAAGTTACGAAAAATATTCAAATTAGTTTAACCCCGGTTTAAGGGTTAAATTTGCACTGCTGGCTCCAGACTCCGTTCTGGAGCCAGGTTGCGGAATCCCCCACCAAAGTCTATCAGAGATGACTCCGGCGCATAGTTGATATTAAAATGTATGTCCATCTACTGGAGTCCCTTGCAGGAGACTCC
>Ga0272441_10004824_pt1 | contig 23964 bp, 7 predicted proteins | sample SSMProp6N_FD_193582 | JGI IMG/M metagenome (GOLD analysis project Ga0272441, IMG submission 193582) | Marine sediment archaeal communities from Little Sippewissett salt marsh, Falmouth, MA, United States - SSM-Prop-6N | ecosystem: Environmental > Aquatic > Marine > Wetlands > Sediment ...
AGGCCGTCGTTGTCCTGTAATTGGTATGTAAAGGAGTCATCTCCGGAAAAATCCTGGTCGGGGTAATAAGAAAATGACCCGTCCTCGGTGTTGAGTTCAAGTCCTCCGTGATTGGTGGAAGAAACGTTCACGATGCTGAAGTCGTCCAGGTTGGGATCGTAATCATTGGCCAGGATGCCGGAAAAGCGGTCCACCGACAGGGACTGGCCCTTGTTGGTGCCGTAGTTGTCCGATGTGGCCACCGGGGGCTCCTCTTCGGAGGAACCCGGTGCGTATTTGACGTTTCCGTAGGTTACATTTTTTTGGGAGTAGTTGTAAAAACCGAAACGCCCGGCCGCGAAGTTTCCCGTGGCGGACAATACGTTGGTGCCGTCTATGGAAACCCGCACCCGGTCGTGCATATACAGAATCGAAAAATTGTACTCCCGATTGTTCTGCCAGCCGTAGTTGGAGGAGCTGGTCAGCACGGTCATGCCGGTATGGCTCCACAGGTCCGCTCCACCCGCAACGGCGTTAACGCGGTAGATGCCCATGTACTTGGAAGGACTCCCCCATTGGGCGTCCCGGCTCCAGTCGAAGAGTATAAAATTGTAGGGCCCGTTGTTGGTGGCCGAGAAAGGATCATGGTATCCGAACACGAAACCGATCCAATCGTTGTCCGTATCGTTGACGTGAATGGTACCCTGGACAATGACGTCGATGTGCTCGTCGGGAGTCACGAAAAACGCCGGATAGCCGTTGACCGATTGAAACACGGTACGACCGCCGGGCTGCACCTCCCAATTGGAATTTCCTCCATAGAAAGTCCAATTGTTTAAATCCACGTAGTTCAGCCCGTCCTGCGGCCTGGCCAGCCTGGGTGAGGATATCGACCCCCGCGGTACACTGTCGGCAAAGGGATCGGTGAGCAGGGAACCACCACTGGACCAGTCGCTGCGGGTAGCCCGGGTCAACCGCGCCAGCAGTCCTTCGCCTTCGGGACCTTCGAAACGAGATGTCCCGGGAAGATGGATACGCCCGGAAGGAGAGATAAAGTAACCCCACCATTCCAGGGGATCCGGCGTCACTACGTCGCCCCGAACCTGGGCGGTGCCGAAGCGCAGGTGTCCCGCCCGGCCGCCGTCCACCAGGATGAGGCGTTGTACCGGGGCGTTCCGCCGCAGGAAATCGCTGATCAGGCCGATCCCGTTCACCCCGTCGGGAATAAGCAGGACATTCTCCCGCCCGTACTGATCCCGGAAGTGGGGCAGCCAATCGGCGTATTCCTCGGTCAGACATACAAGGGTCCGAGACGCATCGGTTTCCCCGGGGATGTCTACACGCAATTTTTCAGCGGCGAATTGGAAGCCGCTCACGGATAAAATGACACAGACAAGCAAAACAGTTAAAACTCGGCGATTCCACATCGTTTCCTCCATTTTGAAGACGGCAGTCTTCCGCAACCGTCAGAATTATGAATCATGAAAGCAGATATCTTTCCAATACAGCCGTGATGGCCGAAGAGCCTGATATGAGGTGTTTTTCGGGGGTAAAGACCGGATTTAAAGACTACTCGACGGGTAAGACGAATGTTGACAACAGGCGGATTGGATACCCGAAAAAGCACTCTCCGCGGGGCTTTCAAGGAGGTGTGCCGTTTTCGCGTCCGTCAACTTTCGTCGCGGGGGAACAACGGACAAAAGAATCCCGACACTACACTATGATATAAAAGACGATTCATGAGGAGAAAGGTCAACATGAGACTCAGCGCCCGCAACGTATTGAAAGCCACGGTCACGGAGGTCAACACCGGGGCGGTAAACACGGAAGTAACCGTCCGCCTCGCCGGCGGCCAGGAAATGGTATCCATTATCACCAACGCCTCGGCGGACCACCTCGGCCTGCGCCCCGGCGCGGATGTACGGGTGGTGGTCAAGGCATCCAACGTGATGATCGGGGTGGAGTAAGAAAAAGCGGCCAGGGGCAAGGGGCGAGGGGCCGGGGGAAGTGATCGACTCCACTAGCCCAAATGCCGGTATCAACCGCGGAATAAACAGAAGTTAAGCACTTCACCGGACGGGAATAAGGAATAATGAAGAAGGAATAAGAATACACTTTCACGTGTCCAGTCTTTTCCTTTTTTTATTCTTTCTTCCTTATTCTTTATTCCGCTCTTTCCCTCCGGCGATCCTATTCCTCTTCCGGGGATTCGGCCAGGATCCTTTCCAGCAACTGCACCAGCAGGTGGGAAAGGTCCAGCCCCCCCTGCGCCATGAGGGACAGCAGCTCCCCCCGGTCAAACCATTCACCGTGACCCGCGGGGCAATGATCAACCACCACCGGAGTATCCAATCCGATGGTGGACTTGGTCATGGCGGCGCCGCATTCGGGACATGGCCGCGGTTTTTCAACCGAACGGGAGAAGCGCTTCCGGGATTTCACCAATTCCCCCGCCCGGGGAGCCTTGTCCAGCAATTGCTCCAATTCGCCCTTATCCAGCCAGACGCCCCGGCAGGGGTAGCAGAGGTCCATCTCGATATCCTTGAACCCCACCACCGCCAGGGCTTCACCACAAACCGGGCACCGCCGATCCTTGGATTTCATGATTCCCCAAGCGGGTGTTTTCCCGGAGCTACAATCCGAACCGATCCCGGATATCCCGGGGTACCGCGTTCTTGTGAACCATGACGCAAATGGTCTTCAGACGCACATAGGGCGCGGACATGTAGACATACCCGCCGAACTTGCGGTCCACCGTGCCCCCGGAGTTCTTGGTGTAGTAGAACACCCGGCCGCGCTGGTCTTTCGCCAGACCGACGATATGCATCAGGTGATCGTCGGTGGTGGTGAAATTCTCGAAGGTCTCCTGGCGCATCGCCTGGGTGACCTCTTTCTCGGCCATCGGTTCTTTCAACTCCTTTTCCCGCTCCTTGCGGGTCATGTCGTCCCAATCCTTCAAGGGCACCAGGCCCAGGCCGGTCTTGCGGGAAGAGAAAAACTTTTCCGACACATCACCGTCCCAGGCGATTGAATGACCGTTCTCCAGGGCATGGTTGACGATACGCATCAGATCGTCCATGGGCAGGTTGCAGTATTCGTCATTGTAGGTCCAATTGTCGGGGATCTCCAGTCGGATCCGCTTCCAGAAAGGGTGGTGGGTATAGGAAGTGAACTCAACGTAATCTTCGGGCTTGATCCGGGCGATTTTATCGGCGAATTCCCGGGGAGAAAGCTTTTCGCCGTTATAATCCACTGTACCGGGGGGGGTGCCCAGGTAGACATCCAGTACCGCTTCCAGGGCCTCCATCCAACGGGGAGTTACTTTCCGGCCCCGGCGCTTCAGCACGCCATCCACCACGCCCTGGAGTATTGAAACCATCTCGCCGTGGTTGTGACGCTTTTCGTTGATGCGCATGCCCGGATAGTCAGCTTCCGGCACGATGCCGTAACGGGCCACCTGCTCCAGAACGTCGTGACTCTGGCCGCCCTGCTCGAAATTGGCGTGTCCATGGAGGCGTACGTAGTTTTCCGCCTTGCGGGGATAGGTATGGCGCACCACGTACATTTCGGAAAGATCGAGTTCCGGCCCTCCCAGGCGCAGGGTTTCGGATTCCAGATAGGACACCGTGGCGAAGCACCAGCAGGTCCCGGTCCAGTACTGGTTTTTTACCGGAGTATGGGGGATCTCGTGGATCATCTTGAACGTATACGGCTCCGGCGGGGCTTTCTTTTTCGCGCATACCGGCATGGTCGCCGGGAGCAAAACACACAATATCAACGTCAACAGGATTCTCGGACGCATCTGACCTCCTCGGGGAGCGGAAAAGCTCCAATAAAACAATGTACCAGTAGCAAAAGCAAAACTCAAGACGGAGGGCCGGGGGCCCTGTAGAAAGTAGAAAAAGCAACAAATTCGAAGCGCGAAATCCGAAATCCCAAACAAATTCAAAATCCAAATGTCCAAAGAAGAAAAAGTTGAGCAAGTTGAGGGGGGGGAATACAGTTAATCGTGGAGTTGACTCTCCCAACTTCTTGCCCTCCCTCAACGATCTCAACTTCTTGATCCCTGGGCGGGTTTTAAACCTGCTCCTACGTCTAACCCCTCTTTTTCCTGTCACCTGTCATCCTGAAACCTGACACCTTCTGTATTTGACTCCCCTTCCCTCTGGGAGTAAATTGAAAACGGAGGCTGACATGCGCATTGGAATCATTATCTGCGGACGGTACCAGAACTGCGGCGGCGGCAAGTGCCTGCGCGCCATGAAGGAGAGGGTCGGGGGCTTCGCCGTTTACCCGGCGGACGAGCCCCTGGAGCTGGTGGGATACTCTTATTGCGGCGGTTGCCCCGGGGGCAACGTGGAATACGTTCCCGAAGAGATGAAACGCAACGGCGCCCAGGCCATCCACCTGGCCACCGGGCTGGTGGTGGGCTATCCACCCTGTCCCCGTCTGCGCCAGTTCAAGCAGTTCATCGAAACCCGCTACCAATTGCCGGTGGTGGTGGGCACCCACCCGATTCCGGAAAAATACATGAAGGTTCACGCGGACCTGCCTTTCTGGAAAGCCATGAACATGGCCGAACTGGCCGGCCCTCTCATGTCGGAGGATCCCGAAATCCAGACCGCCTACAACTAATCACCTCGAAACGGAATCACTTTTTAGAAAATCCACGTTTTTTTGCTTGATTTTCCGGTTTTTCCTGGTTTTCGATATATATATGTTTATATAATGTTTGCCAGACATATTGCCCATTGCCCTGACATTTGTATTTCAAAATTCTTTGTCCGGTCCGGAGGATTGTATTGGTTAGAAAAAAACTGCGTAGAGTGGATTGTGCGAGGGGTAAAAAACGTTTCCCGCAGACAACCGTCCTGGTAGCCCTGGCATTGCTTGCCGCGGCCTGTGCCGGACCCGGCGCGCCCACGGAGGAAAAGCCCGCGGCGAAGCAAGTCAAAAAAAAAGACCGCCTTTTCCTCATGGGCGTGGGCATGCTGCGCTTGAACTGGGCGGAAGTGGAAGGCGACGCAGTGCGCTTTCGATACAGCGACCTTGGACTCCCGGCGGACTTGTCCACCCGGGAGCGGGCATCCTTTACCCTGGACGGCACCCTGGGGAATGAAAGCTGGAAGGTGGGTGGTTTCCTGAACTACGATCCGGAAAACCGGATCACCGAACCGCCCCTGGAGTTCCTGTTTACCGCCCGGACGAAAAGCACCTATTTTTCCGTCGGCGACTACCGGACCGGGGTTTTCGCCGACTCCATTTTCAGTCGATTCACCCATCCCTTCCGGGGCGTCGTGGCGGGTATCCAATCCCCCCGCGTTCAGATCGAGGCCCTGGCGGGAGTATCCCGGGGTGAAACCGGCGTGGACGAATTGCCCCTGGATGCCGGCTCCGGCCCCTATTATTTCCGTGATTCGCCGATCCTGCGCGGCAGCGAAGTGTTGTTCCTCGTATCCCGCAGCGCCGCGGATCCCTCCGTTGAAATCAACCGGACCACCCTGGTACGCAACAAGGATTACCAGATCGACTACGACCGCGGCGCCGTGATCTTTACCCGGCCGGCATATCCCTTTGATGACCTGGGCAACCCGGTCTACCTCCTGGCCAGTTACCAGTTCGAGTCCCTGGCCGGCCGGTTTACCCGCATGCTGGGTGGCATCCGGGCCAGTGTCCGACCCCTGCGCCCCCTCACCCTGCACGTTTCCTACCTGGCCGATGGAGACCGGGAACTATCCATCGGGGATGCCTGGGATTCCCGCCGGGGGATCCTCACCCTGGGGGCCAACCTGGATACCCCCGCGGTCCAGGTGATGGGGGAATACGCCGCCGGCAACGCACCCGCCATCGAGACCCGGGACGCCTGGTTCGCCGGGGCCAGGGTTTCCCTGCCGGGACACTTCACCCTCATGGGGCACGGGTGGTCGGTGGACGCGGATTTCCCTGTTTTCGCCAACCGCCAATTGGAGTACGGGTACAGCCTGTTCCAGATCTTCCCATCTTTCGCCGAACGCTACATCTTCCTCTCGCCATTCCAGTTCACCCGCAACCTGGGAGCCGAGTTGTACCCCTTCCTGCAGACCAACATCGGTGCCAGCGAGACCGAAGCCCACGGCATGCTGGAGTGGGACAAGGGACCGACCCGGATCAGCGGTGGGTACGGCTACCGGGAAGGCGAAAGCGATTCCCTGCAGCGCCGTCAATGGTACGCCTCGCTGTTTCACAACGGCGAAGCCACGCGTTACTGGGCCAAGCTGGGACTGACCGGGGTCAGGGACGCCGATGCCGGCGTCACCGACACCCGCCAGACGGACACCCTGCTGGGCCTCCGCCAACGGGTCGGGCAAGGCCCGCGGGGAGAGTGGTTCTTCCAGCTGGACTACCAGGGTATCGACAGCCATGACCTTCTGGACCTTACGCTGGACAACCGCCGGCATGTATTCTCCTTCATGGGGGAATACCTGACCGGTTCGGAAGGCGTGTTCGCGGGCTACCGCCGGGAAGTCCTGAACCAGGAGGAGGGCGAACGCCTGCATGCCGCCGATGTATATGAGGCGGGCATACGCCGCCGCGTGTACAAGGGCTTTTTCCTGGACTCGCGGTTCCGGCTGGAGGAAATCGACGAGCCGGACGGCGCATCCACCAACCGCATCGTCTCCCTGGGCGCCGGATTCGAAACACGACGGTTTCGGGCCATGGCCCGCTACGAATTCCAGCTCAACCGCGACGGCGAGAACGAGGGCCGGCGCCACCTGTGGTCGATCTTCCTGTACGGTTCCCCCCTGGACCGCATGAGCCTGAGTTTGCGCTATTACAGCCAGAAGGGGGAAGACGACGCGCCGTTGTCCTTGAATGAGCGCTCCGAGGAGCAACTCAACCTGCGCCTTTTGTGGCGGCCGTCGGACGCCCTGCACATCTATTCCCAATGGCGCTACGACACCAACATCGAACTCTATCCCCCGTTGGACCGCACGAAAAGCAACACCCTCGCCGCGGTGCAGGGGGTAAAACTGCGGGTCACCCGCAAGCTGGAGTTCCTGGCCACCTGGAAAATGCTCAAGGTATGGGGGATCATCGAAAACCGCAAGAGCACCGCGGCGGTGGAATTGGGCTACCTGTTGTGGCGCCATTTCCGCCTGGGCCTGGGCGCCGAGTACATCGACTTCCGGGACTCCCTCAATCCGGAGTCGGACTACCGCTCCACCGTAGGCTACCTGAAACTGGTCGCCCTTTTTTAACTACCCAGAACGAGGAGAAAGCAGATGAAACGCGAACGTCCCCGGGTTTTCAGAATTGTATTGGCTCTTTTGGCGGCCCTGGCCGTCACGATAACGGCGGCGGAATCCTCGGGGAACCCGGTAACCGCGGAGTATTGTGACGGCACCAGCCTGGACATCTACCCCGTCAGTCGGGTCACCCGGGACGACGGATCGACGTTCACCTGCACGGATGTCCGGGTAACCCCGGTTGCCGGAGGTATACGCTACGGTTTTGAAGACAAGGACGACGCCGACTACAACGACATCATCGTGGAGTTGCGGGTATCCGGCCAGGGAAGCGGTTCTCCCGCGGTCCAGGTCACATTCATCTCCAAGGACGCTTCATATGGGCATGAAATCCATTTAGTCTACGCGGGCAATGACGTCACCGTGTTCAACGCCGACGACCATACTCCGGGTAGCGTTTTCACCGTTTCCCTGCCCCAACGCGCATGCCCGGATTTCTCACTGGCCGTTGACCCCGCGTCCGCCACCGCCGTCCCCGGCGGACGTGCCGCCGCCGCGGTGACGTTGACGGCCATAGGCGGCCACAACTCTCCAATCGCCCTGGACTGTCCGGATCTTCCCGGCGAAATCTCCGCCTCCTTTAACCCCGCCGCCATCCGGGCGGGACAGGCCTCCGCTCTGGAACTGGAAATCCCGGCGGACCTGGAGCCGGGGGCGTACACCATCACCATCCGGGGCGATGACGGTTCACTCACCCGTACCGTCACCCTTTCCCTGAAGATCCGCGGTCCCCGGGTCGAACTCTCCAAGACTTTCCGACAAAACGCGGCGCGACCGGGTGAGACGGTGATCATGGACTTGACGGCGCGCAACCGCACCGGCGCCGCCATCACCCGCCTGGAATTGTCCGATATTTTGCCCCGGGGTCTTCAATATGTTGGAGACAACGCCCCCGTTCCGGCGCAAACAAGCGGCTCCACGGTTTCCTGGACCATTCCACGGCTGGGCATGGGCGATTCCGTCGGCTTTCCCGTTACATTGCGCCTGAAAGAGGACCTTGCCTCCGGCACATTGCGCAACCTGGCAACGGCCCGGGTCCCCTCCCGGCAGGAACCCATCGCCGAGGCCCGGGCGGACCTGGAAGTCACGGTGTTGGAAGTGGAACTGCGCAAGAGCGTGGACCGGGCCACCGCCTCCCCGGGGGACGAGTTGACTTACCGCCTGGATGTAGTCAACGCCTCCTCTTTTGCCCTGGAAGGCCTTACATTGCGCGATAACCTGCCGGGGGATCTGGTTTTCATTTCCGCGCGGGGGCCATTCCGCCTGGAACGCACGGGCGGCAGACTGGCGTGGAGCGGCCGCCTCGAGGCCGGAGAAGCCGCCGCCGTGGAGATCCGCGCCCGCGTGGATTCCACTGCCCTCGGCGGGACCATTGTCCGCAACACCGCTTACCTGGACGCGGCGGACCTGGAAGAGCCGCTGGCGTCCAACACCGTACGGACCACCGTCACCGGCAACGCCGCGAACCCTGACTCCATACGCTTCACCAAGCGCGCTCCCATCCCCCAGACCGAAGTAGGCCGTATTATCCGTTTCGTGCTGGAAGTAAACAACCGTTCCGGCTCGCCCCTGGTGAACCTGTTTATCGAAGACCCCCTGCCGCGGGGTTTCGCTTACGTGCCCGGATCCGCCACATTGAACGGCCTGCCCCTGGAAGATCCGCCCGCCATCAGCCGCCCCGGCTGGACCCTGCCCATACTTGCGTCCGGGGACAGTTTGCGCCTGGTTTTCCAGACGGTCATCGCGGCGGACGCCCGCCGCGGCCGGCATGTCAACCGCGCGCGTTTGCGGGCCCGGGACACCCTGGGAGGCATCGTGGAACTCGAAGCGGATGCCCTGGTCTACGTTTCCGCCGGCGGCCTGGTTTTCCTCACGGGGATCGAAGGCACGGTATTCCTGGATCGAGACGGCGATGGGTTCCAAGGCCCGGGAGACACCCCCCTGGAAGGGATCGCCGTACGCCTGTCCACCGGAGAAGAAACGGCGTCCGGCCGGGACGGAACCTATAAACTGGAAGGCTTGACCCCCGGGGAATACGCTGTTTCCGTGAACCCCGCCGCTCTGTCGGAACGATTCCGCCGGGCCGACTCGATGCCGCGGCTGGTGGTCCTCAGTGACGGGCTGACGGAAACCGTCGATTTTCCCCTGCGTTTCCGGGGCGAAGCGGACACACCGCTGACCCGGCTGGAAGGGCGGGTGTTCCTGGACCGGGATAGCAATGAAAAATTCAGCCCCGGCGATACTCCGTTGCGTTCTTTCCGGGTACGCCTGGATGACCTGGCCGAAACCGCGGGCCGGGATGGGCGATTCGTGTTTACCCGCATCGCCCCTGGGGCCCACGTCCTGGTAATCCGGGCGGAGGGCCTGCAACACCAGAAAACGGTCGAGCTTCCGGCGGGACGCACGACCCTGGATATTCCCATCGCGTTTTCCGGCCTCACCATAACGGTCCGGGAGGAGAAGTAACCATGCCGATTGCCGCCATTTCGCGTCGCGCCGCCCTAATTATCCTGTCCATTCTCCTGCTCGTGTCCACCGCCGCAGCCCAGACCGTGGGCATCGGGGGCGACAGTACGATCAATCAATGCGAGCGGAAGTCTTATTCCATCTCGGTACTCAACAATTCCGGCTCCGCGGTGGACCACCTGGTGATCACCGCCCGACTGGGCAGTCTGACGGGATTCGCCTATGTCTCCGGAACCTCTTCTCTGAGCGTGGACGGCAACCCGGCTTTCTGCACCGTTGATCCCGCCCCTTCCGGTACCGACCTGGTATGGGAACTGGACGTGGATTGCCCGGCATCCCCGTTCACCCTCAACAACGGCGAAACCCTGACCGTAACATTCGATCTGGAAACCGGCTGCGACGCCGTTTCGGGCACCCTCAACGCCCGGATCGATTACGAAATCGGCGGCACTCCTTTCTTTAACGACTCCGGAGTCCACACCATCACGGTTCTTCCCGGGGGCGTCACCATTCGCAAGACCCCCAACGTGATTCCCGCCCGGGTGGGCCAGGACGTAACCTGGACCCTGGAAGTTCGCAACAGCGGCCAGGGGACCATCGCCAACGTAGTGGTTACCGATCTCCTGGGAGCCGGAATGGCCTATGTCTCGTCCAGTCCCGCCGGCGCCAACAGCGGCCAGACCACCACCTGGACCTCAGCGCAAGTGCCGGCTCTGGCCCTCATGAACCCCGGCGACATCGTCAACCTGGACATCACCGCCACGGTAACGGCCTGCGAGAACCTGAACAACACCGCCGACGCGCGCTGGGGCTGCGACGCCCTGAACACCTGCTTCGACACCGCCTCCGACGGGGGCACCGCCGAGGCCGCGGTCCAGCGGGAAGTAACCTCTCCACTGCTGGACTTCGTCTACCCGGACGTCAACTTCGACGAGTACTGCCGGGACTACGCGGACGTCTCCTTCCCCATCACCAACATCGGCGACGGCCGGGCCCACAACATCCGGATCTGCGCCGACTGCTCCGGATTCACGCCATCGAATTTCTCTCCGGGAGCGACTCACGATGGTTCCTGCTTCACCATTCCCGACCTGGATCCCGGAGAATCCTACACCCTCTCCTTCCGTCTCACCTGGACGGGGGACTGGTGTGCCGACGCGTTCCCCGCGGGCATCCGGGTCTGTTCCAAAGTCTACGAAGACGACTGTGGCAACGAGTTTTATCCCCCCATCGAAGTGTTCAATATCTCCGGACCCGCGGATTCCCCCTCGGTCAGTGTCACCAAGACCGGCGGCCCCGCGGTTATCCAGATCGGCGACAGTGTAACCTATCAAATCACCTCCTCCTACAGTGGTGCCATATCCTGCGGCTCCGGTCCGGGGACCACCGGCGATGTTACGGTGACCGACACCCTTCCCGACGGCTTCACCGTCACCGACGCCGGCGGCGGCACCTGGACTCCCGGCGCCGGCGGTACCGGCGGCACCATTACCTGGACCTATACCCCTCCGGCCGGTCTGAGCACCGCCATTACCATCCAGGCCCCGGACGCCTCCCAATGTGAGACCTATTGCTACACCACCTTCACCAACTCGGTGGCAGCCACGGTGACGGACTGCTGCGGCTGTACCCGTACGGCCACGGACAGCCAGACCACGGCCATCGAGTGCGAGGAATTGGCGGACTCGGAAAAGAGCCATTCCGTGATCACGCCGGGCCGCTGCGGCCTGGTGGAGATCACCAACACCTACGCTTTCGCGGACAACGCCGCCCTGGACGGGGTGGACCTTTCGCAGATGACCTTTACCGAGAACGCCGACAACGAGATGGAGTACGTACCGGGCACCCTTACCGCAACCCTGAGCGGAGTGGGTGACATCACCGCCTGCGCGACCACGGGCCTGACCGACACCACTCCCGGGGCTGGAGGCGACCTGGAGATCGATTTCTCTGCCTGCGGCGGATCGGTACGCAACCGCACCCTCACCATCACCTACCGCATGACCATTACCGAGGATACGGTATCCGCCTGCAACGGAGGATCCTTCTATTCCTGGTCCGACCTGGACACCGGCCTGACAACAGGCACCAACTGCCTGCAGGACGGCGTCATCCACGAGACCACGGTGATCAGCGTGGCGGCCCCGGCCATGTCCCTCTCCATGTCCGGGATCGGGCCCATTATCGACAAGTGCGAAACCAACACGGTCACCATGACCCTGACCCGAACCTCCGCCGATGTGCAACCCGCGGACGTGCGCCTGGTTTTGCGGGGCGCCAACTACTACGCGGTGAATCCCGGGACCGCGGTCTGTTCCGGAACCGTCTCTCCCGTATCCTGCACCCCCGCCCAGGTGGGAGACGACTACGTCTGGACCTTTAACGACGCCTTTGGCGCCGACGGCGACAACGCGGTCATTCAATTGGAGATGCGCAAGCGCTGCAACGACGGGGGCGACCTCCAGGCTGTAGCCTATTTCGACGACCCATGCAACGACGACGCCACCCCGGACGACACCTGTTCCGCATCGGCATCCCTCTCCCCGGTGGTAGTGCGGGAAGGCCTGCTCCTGATCGAGAAAACCCCCGAGGTGTATCGGGCCGACGACAACACCGTGGAGTGGTCCGTGTACGTCACCAACCGGGGCACCGGCTCGGCCTACTTCGTGTGGCTGGATGACGTGTTGGGCGCGGGACTGGATTACGTGAACGCCACGGTGAACAACATGACCGGCGTGACCATCACGGCGGACCAGGACCACGACGGGAACACCATCAACGGCTGCACCGTATTGATTACCGAGATGGCGCCGGGAGAACGCCGCCGCGTCACGCTTTCCGCCCTCCAGGTGGACTGCGAAAACCTCACCAATACGGCCACCACCGCTTTCGGCTGCAACGGTGAAGACTGCCTCCCCCCCATCACCGACACATCGGTGGTGGAGCTGCCCGCTCCCCTGCTCACGGCCACCACCACGGTGAACACCCCGGTGGACGCCTGCGGCAACACCTCCGGGTCCATCGTGCTGCGCAACTCCGGCCAGACCCACGTGTACAACCTGCGGGTGACGGAAACCCTGCCCGCCGGCATGCTGTATGTCGCGGGCACCACCCGGTGGAACCTCAACGGCGGCACCTGGAACGGTCCCAATGCGGCATATGATCCGAATCCCGCCGTATCCCCCCTGCAATGGACCTCCACCGAGATCACCGACCTGGCGGACCTGGCTCCCGGGGATACGCTGACCATCGAGTTCGGCCTCACCGCGGACTGTCCCTTTACCGGCGGCAGCGTCACCGCGGACGTAAACTACGAAAACCCCTGCGGTGACGACTACACCACGGATCAAAGCGTATTCTCCGTGTCCCGGCGGGACCCGGTGATTACAGTGGAAAAGACCCGGGTCAACCAACCCGTCGGGTGCGGTGAACTTGTGGAGTGGACCATCACGGTGACCAATACCAGCGGCTACACCCTACCCATCGTGTGGGTGGAGGATGTCCTGGACGCGGCGTTCACCTTCGATTCCTCCGTGGGGGACCCGCCCTTCACCAGTGACGACGGCACCTATAACGGCGTGAATACGATCTCCTGGGAACTGCGCAACCTCAACCACAACGATTCGGTGACACTAACCCTCCGGGCCACCACGGATTCATCCCCCTGCAGCCCGGACCTGGACAACACGGTCTCCGCCTGGTGGGGCTGCGGCGCCGCCGACGGCTCATCGGCCACGAAACCGGGAGAGGATCCTCCGGACAACACCCTCTGCCTGACCTCCACGGGGCAAACGGATGTACGCACCGAGACCCGCCGTCCGGAAGTGGGTTTTCTGGATATCGCCCTCAGCCCGGGGACCATCGACTCGTGTAACCAGAACACGATACTCACCGTGACCATCGAAAACCCCGGCCCTACGGACGCGGCCAACCTGGACCTGGTGATCACCCTGCCCCCGGGACTGACCTACAATACCGGCTCGGCACAGAGCTGCATCGGTACGGACGGCACATGCGTTCCCGGAGCCATCGCCGACCCCGCCATCAGCGGCAACACCCTGACCTTCACCAATACCGGTTCCACGGCCAGCAACCTGGCCGACCTGCTCCAGGCCGCCGGCGGCAACGACACCCTGGTACTTCGCTTTTCCGTCACCTCCAATTGTTACGTCTCCGACAACATCGACTTCACCCTCTACTTCTACGACTGTTGCGGGGATACCCAATACAATACCAGCGACAGCGAAACCCTGACTTCCCTCTACCCGGACCTGACGGTCTCCAAGACCCCCGCCTCCACCCAGGTGGATTGCGGCGGTAACGCCACCTGGACGGTAACGGTCACCAACAACGGCGCCGGCAATGCCCAGGTGGTGCGCATCGAAGACACCCTGGGCGACTGGATCGACTATATCGCCTCAACCCCGGCGGCCACTTCCCTGGGCGGGCAGGTGTACGGCTGGGAGATCACCGACCTGGCCCCCGGCGCCAGCCAGTCATTCACCATCACGGGACAGCTCAATCCCGATGCTCCCCGTCAGGATTGCGCCGCGGCGCTGCGGCAGAACAATGTCCGTGCCATCTGGGGCTGCGGCACCAGCGGGGACGCCACGGACGGCGACCCCACCACCACGGCCTACGACTGCACCCATGACACCTGGGCCGAAGCGGACGCAGCTCTCCTCTTGATGCCCGACCTGGTGGTCAACAACATCACCCCGGCAATCACCTGCAACAGTGACGGCAGCTTCTCCGGCACCCTCAGTGTACGGGTACGCAACCGCGGCGACGGCATCGCCGCGGGCGGTTTCACCGTAGAGATCAGTGACGGCAAGGGCTGGACGCAAACCGTAACCCACACGGGTGACCTCAACCCGTCCACAAACGTAACCCTGACGGTGGACACCTCCACCTGGAATCCCGGTTGTCACGCCTGCGCGGCACCCTACGTTTTCACCGCCACGGTAGACCCGGGAGACGGCATCTGCGAATGTCGTGAAGACAACAATACCCGGGTGGAGAACTACACGGCCCCCATCCCGGATCTCACCATAGCGGACATCGACTTCTCCACTCTCACCTGTACAAGTGATAATATCTCCGGCAGTGTGCGCGTAACGGTGAACAATACCGGCTGCGTGGCCGCCGCCAACGTGGCGGTACGCCTGATAACCGACGGCTGCCTTGCTTTCAGCGACGTCACCCTCGCCAATGTCCCCGCCGAAGGCTCCGCCACGGCGACCTTCAACGTCAGTGGGAACTGGGTGGACTGCACTGACGCGGACTGCAACTTCGTGGCCACCGTGGACCCGGAAGGGGGGATCTGCGAGTGCGACGGCACCAACAACACCCGGGTGGAAACGCATTCATCCGCCCTGCCGGACCTGGTGGTTACGGACATCGATTTTTCCAACATCAGTTGCAGCGCCGACAATGTCTCGGGTTCGGTCGCCGTGACGGTTCTCAACCAGGGCTTCGGTTCCGCCGTCAACTTCCAGGTTTCCCTGGCCACCGACGGCTGCCTCGGTTTCGCCAACCAGACCGTACTGGTTCCCCTGGCCAACGGCGCCTCCACCACGGTGACCTTCCCGGTAAGCGCCTCCTGGGCCGATTGCACGGATTGCGACTGCCTGTTCACCGCCACGGTGGACCCCACAAACGCAATCTGCGAATGTGACGGCGGCAACAACCAGTTACAGGACACCTATACCCAGAGCCTGCCGGATCTGCGGGTCAACGCGGTCACGCCGTCGGCCGCCTGCATCGCCGACGGCAACCTGTCGGGGACGGTCACGGTAAACGTGTCCAACACCGGCTGCGGCGACGCCAACAACGTGGTGGTGCGTCTTATATCCACCTGCGGAGTCGTCTTTGCCGACCAGACGGTGAACCTGACCGCCGGCGCGTCCACGGACCTGACCTTCTCCTACACTCCCGATTGCTCCGCCTGCACCTGTATATTTATCAGCTTAATCGATCCCGACAGCACCATCTGTGAATGCTCCGGGAGCAACAATGCCATGGCATCAGCCCCCTTCACATTGAACATCCCGGACCTGGAAATCAGCAACGACACCCTGGCGGTAACCTGCCTATCCGACGGCCAGGTCCAGGTCAGCGGCACGCTGACCATGGCCAACACCGGCTGCGGCGCCAACCTTACCGCGGACATCCCGGTACGCTTCACCCTCTATGACGACACCGGCTGCGCCGGTACCCAGATCTCCCAGTGGACCGAGACCCTCTCCGGGGTGAACATCGCTTCCGGCGGCGGCACCCAGGTCTTTACCATCCCGCCGCGAAGCATCACCGCCGACATGGTAAACAACTCCTCCGGCTGCCAGGTCTCCATCCGGGTGGAAGCGGATTATTCCGGTACCATCTGCGAATGCGACGGCACGGACAACACGTACTGCGCGGATAACATCCCCGTGGACATCCCGAACCTGGAAGTATCCGGAGATACCCTCGAGGTGAACTGCTTCAGCGACGGCCAGGTGCGGGTCAGCGGCACGCTGACCGCGGCCAACAACGGCTGCGGCGCCAGCCTCACGTCGAACATCCCGGTACGCTTCACCCTCTATGACGACACCGGCTGCGCCGGCGCCATTATCGACCAGTGGACCGAAACCCTTTCCGGGGTCAGCATCGCTTCCGGCGGTGGTACCCAGGCCCTGACCATCACCCCGCGCGACATCACCACCGACATGGTGGCAAACAGCACGGGCTGCCGGGTATCCATCCGGGTGGAAGCGGATTACACCGGTTCCATATGTGAAAGCGACGGCACGGACAACACCTGGTGCGCGGACAACATCCCCGTGGATATCCCCGATCTGGAAGCCGCGGCGGACAGCCTGGGCGTCAGCTGTTCCTCTGACGGTCAATACCGGATCTCCGGCACGGTCACCATGGCCAACAACGGCTGCGGGTCCAACCTCAACCAGGACATTCCCGTACGCTTCACCCTTTACGACCGGGCGAGTTGTTCGGGCACACCGCTGAGCCAGTGGACGGAGACCCTCTCCGGCGTCAACATCACCGCCAATGGCGGCACCCAGGTCTTCACCATCACGGACCACACGGTAACGGGCAATCTCTGCGCCGACGCCGCGGCCTGCGCGGTCTCCATCCGGGTGGAAGCGGATTACACCAACTCCATCTGCGAGAGCGACGGCATGGACAACACGTACTGCGCCACTCCCATCCCCGTGGATATCCCCGACCTGCGGGTCAACACGGTCACCCCGTCGGTGACTTGCACCAGCGACAACAACCTGTCGGGCTCCGTAACGGTAAACGTCTCCAACACCGGCTGCGGCGACGCCGCCAACGTAGTGGTACGCCTCACCTCCGACTGCGGCGTCACCTTCATGGACCAGACGGTGAACCTGGTCGCCGGTGCGTCCACGGACCTCACTTTCAACTACGTCCCGGACTGCGGCGCCTGCACCTGTACTTTTACGGCAACCATCGACCCCGGCAATTCCATCTGCGAGTGCGACGGCGCCGACAACACCCTGGCCGCGGCCCCCTACACCCACGACATCCCGGACCTGGAAGTATCCGAAGATACCCTGGGCGTAAACTGCTTCAGCGACGGCCAGGTCCAGGTCAGCGGCACGCTGACCATGGCCAACAACGGCTGCGGCACCAACCTCACCGCGGATATCCCGGTACGCTTCACCCTCTATGACGACACCGGCTGCACCGGCACCCAGATCTTTCAGTGGACCGAGACCCTCTCCGGGGTGAGCATCGCTTCCGGCGGCGGCACCCAGGTCTTTACCATCCCGCCGCGAAGCATCACCGCCGATATGGTGGATAACAGTACGGGCTGCCGGGTGTCCATCCGGGTGGAAGCCGATTACTCCGGCACCATCTGCGAATGCGACGGCACGGACAATACGTACTGCGCGAGTGACATCCCCGTGGACATCCCGGACCTGGAAGTCAGCGGGGACTCCCTGGGCGTCACCTGCCTGACCGACGGCCAGGTCCAGGTCAGCGGCACGCTGACCATGGCCAACAACGGCTGCGGCACCAACCTCACCGCGGACATCCCGGTACGCTTCACCCTGTACGACAACACCGGCTGCACCGGCACCCAGATCTCCCAGTGGACCGAGACCCTCTCCGGGGTGAGCATTGCTTCCGGCGGCGGTACCCAGGCCCTGACCATCACCCCGCGCGACATCACCGCCGACATGGTGGCAAACAGCACGGGCTGCCTGGTGTCCATCCGGGTGGAAGCGGATTACACCGGCACCATATGTGAAAGCGACGGCACGGACAACACGTACTGCGCGAACAACATCTCCATCGACATTCCGGACCTGGAAGTCGAATCAGACGCGATTTCCATCCTCTGCACCAGTGACGGGGCCGCCCGACTCGCGGGTACGGTAACCATGGTGAACAACGGCTGCGGGTCCAACCTCAACCGGGACATTCCCGTACGCTTCACCCTGTGGCGGGAGCCCAACTGCGGCGGCGACGTACTTACCCAATGGACCGAAATCCTGACCGCGGTGAATATTCCCGCCAATGGCGGCACCCAGACGTTTGCCATCACACCTGTCGATTACAGCGGCAATCTCTGCGATATCACTTCCGACGGCAACCTGTTTTTAAGCATGGAAGCGGATTACACCGGCACCATCTGCGAGAGCGACGGCACAAACAACAGCGCCTGCGCCGCGAAGCCCGTGGCCATCCCGGACCTCACCATCACCCGGATTTCCACCGACGTGGTATGCGCCGATGACGGCAGCCTCACGGGTACAACCGTAACCGTCTACAATCCGGGCAACGCCCCGGCTGTGGGGGTGGTCGTTCGCCTCGCCTCGGACTGCGGACTCACCTTCTCGGACCAGACGGTGGACCTGGCGTCCGGAGAAACCCGGGACCTCCTCTTCCCCTTTACCGCGGGGATCTCCAGTTGCACCTGCAACTTCACCGCCACCATCGACCCGGATAACGTGATCTGCGAATGCGACGGCGCCAACAACAGCCTGACCTCCACCAGCGGCATGCGCATTCCCGACCTGGAAGTGTTCGACACCGACCTTACGGCAACCTGCAGCGGCGACGGCCGCGTCACCGTTTCCGGCGACCTAGTGGTGGTGAACAACGGGTGCGGACCCGAATTTTCCGGCGACATCCCCGTTCGTTTCAGCCTCTATGACGCTCCCGGTTGCGGCGGCAACCTGGTGGATCAATGGACGGGCGCCCTGACGGGAAGTATCCCCTCGGCGGGCGGGACCCGGACTTTCTCCCTGATGGATCATGAAACCGTTACATCCCTCTGCCCCGAGGGCTGCACCGTTTCCCTGCTGGTGGAACTGGACCACACCCGGTCCATTTGTGAATGGGACGGTACGGACAACACCGCCTGTACCGACCTCGCCATCGTGATTCCCGATCCCGCGGTCACCACGGTGACACCGCGGATCCGCTGCCTGTCCGACGGCAACCTGCGCGGCACCGTGCGGGTGGAATTGGCCAATCCCGGCTGCGCTCCCGTCACCGGCGCGGTGGTGCGCCTGACATCCAATTGCGGATTGCGATTCACCGACCAGACGGTGGACCTGGAAAGCGGCGGTACGGCGGAACTGACCTTCAATTTTACCCCCGATTGCCCCATGGACCGCTGCACCTTCATCGCGGTGGTCGATCCGGATGACGCGATCTGTGAGTGTACGGAGGAAAACAACATGCTGGAGGCCTCCGTCTCCCTGCCCACCATCGACCTGGTGCCCCTGGAAGCCGCCGCGGAGTGCCGCCCCGACGGTACCGTGGCGGTGCGGGTCACCCTCACCAACCGGGGCAGCCGGGACAGCGGCAATATCACCATCGTCCTGGATGCTCCCGACGGATCCCGGGCGGACACCATGAACATCCCGGTGGCGGCGGGTGAAACCCGCACGGTTGAACTGGTTTCCGCCGCCTATCCCCAGGGCATCACCGGTACCTTCACGGTGCGCCTGGACAGCCAGGACGCGGCCTGCGAATGCGACCCGGACAACAACACCATCCAGGTGGCCGTGGAATGCGCGCCCACGGACAAACCCATGCTGGTATTGGAAAAGCGTTGCCCCTCCGCGGCATTGCCAGGCTCCATCATCGATTTCGAACTGATCGTATCCAACCCGGGCAACGTGGACCTGACCGGGGTGGCCATTGAAGACGCTTTACCGGAATTTTTCGCGTATGTTTCCGGATCCGCCGTGTTGGACGGCGCGCCGGCAGCCGACCCCGACACCGGTACGCCCCTGGTTTTCGTCATCGGTGACCTGCCCGCCGGCGCATCCCGGACATTGCGATTCCGCGCCGTTATCTCCGCCGGCACATCACCGGAACGTTTCTGCAACCAGGCCTTGGCCCGGGGCAACCCCGCAGAGTCATCATCGTCCGTAAGCGGCCCCGGGGGAACCTCGGTGCGCATCGCTTCGGATTCAGTGGAGTGTTGCACCCATATCGGCCGGGAATCCGCCGGATGCTGTCTGCAAGTGACCCAGGTTCCTGTGGATGGATTCCAGAAACCCGACGTGGGCATTTCCGTGATCGCCCCCTACTTCCGCACATCTCCGGCCATGCTCGCCGCCTGGAGCGCCTTCGGCCTCTGGACGGATGAGCCCATGCCCCTGGATTCCACGCAGTATTTCATGCGTCAACGCCTGATCCACTACGCCCTGGCCACCATGAAGGCCTTGTACGTGGATTCCGGACAGGAACGGGAATTCGACCTGGACAACCAGGCCCTTTCCATCGGCGGGGCCCGGCCGCGCACCCGGAAACACGACAGTCAATGGAAATGGGACGGGGTGGACAATCGCGCCACGGTGTCCCAGCTCGGCTTCGAAATGCTGGCGCTGCACGCTTCCCTCCCCCATTGGAAAGAAGCCGGGCATCGTCAAACCGCGGAAAAGCTGCTGAATCGCAAACTCGCTTTCCTGGAAGAACACCTGGAAGGCCTGCCCCACGAATGGGAGTTGCGGCTCCGGGACGATACCGAGAACGGAAAAAAGCGGCGGCGGCAAAGCAACGAGGCGGACCACCTGGACCGGAGCGTGCTCTTTTTCGCTCTCCACCATCTGGCCCGCGCGGGCAAAACGGCGGCGTTGCGGCCAGCACGGCAAGTGGAACGCCAACTGGCCGAATTCGCGCGGCAAAATCCCCGTGACCATGAGTTGAAAGCGGAACTCTTCTACATCATGGGCCTGGCCGAAGCGGGTCAACCCGGGAAAGCCGCGGAACGATTGGAGAGGTTGGACATAGACGGTGCTTCTTTCGCCGATCCCGGGATCCTGGGACTGGCGGCCCGGGCCGCCCACGCGGCCGGGGACTCGCGCTACGTTGATTGGGTCGAAGCCATGGATCGGAAGTTCATGGCCGCACCCTTCGGCATCATTGCCCTGGACCAGGGTGATTTCACCCATCTCGTTCGATTGGAGGACTTCGCCGGACTGCTCCTGGCCCGCACCCTGCCGGAACCCGCCGCCGATCGCGGAAGTCAAGCCGCGGTACTGCAGCGGATCTGTGATGAAGCCGGGCTTTTCCTGAAACAATACCAGACCACCCGGGGCGACCCATTGTTGGATTTCACCCTGAACCCGCCGGTGGATCGTCCCGCTTTGCCCCTATTCGCCCAGACCCGCGGAGACAACCGCACGGCTCCGGTATTCGCGGAATCGGTCCTGGTGCACTCCCCCCGGGCGAAACCCCTGGCGGAAATCTTGATTCCCCAACGTTTCAGCCGAAAAATTTCATCCCAGTGGGAAACCAGTACCGGGGCCATTTCCCGCCTGGCCTCGGTCCTGTTCCAGATGGGCAACCGCTACGACTCTTCTCCGGATCCCCTGGTGAGGGAAGAGGGCCGCAGCCTGAACCGGGCGGCCCGGGACTACCTGAGTGCCATGTTGTCTCATGCCCCGGGATTCATCGAGAACGGCCTGCTGCTGGCGCCGGGACCGGGGATCGCCCGCAGGGCCCCCCTGGCGGCGTTGCGGGATCTTGATACCCTGCGCGGAGACGGCCTGGCACACCTGGCCGACCTGGCTGACCTGATGGTGGCGGAGCGCATCTTCCTTGATTCCACCCCCCCCGCCGATCATCCCCTGACCACCCAGGCCCGCACATCCCTGGACGCCCATATCGCGCTTGTGCGGAATCTCCTGGATACCGGCAGGTTGACGGAGCGTTTCATTCCCTATACCGCCGAAGAATCCGCTGGCGGCGACAGCCGTTCCACCCGGCCTTCCCACCTTACCGGGGCCAAGCTTTCATTCGCCGGCGGTTTCGCGATTCCGGAAACCCTCACGGATGACGTAGACCTGCGGCCGGAGGACATTCTTTTCCTGAAGCTTGCCCCACCCGAAGCCGGCACCGCACTGGAAGCGTCCCTGCGCCGATTCGTCGACCGGGAAAACGATCCGCCTTCCCATACGGCCGCACGGATCCTGGGCCTGGAGATCCTGGAGCGGGATCCTGAGGCCAAAAGGCTCAGAAGCCGTTTGGAGGAACGCTGGGACCGCCTGTTCATGCTGCCTCAGGCTGACCGGGTGGACACCATCGAAGGCGGAACCTTCCATCGCTATCGTCCGATGGACCTGGCCATCCACCTGGCCGCCGCGGCGGAACCCGCGGCCGGTCAGTCTCGGCGCACCCTGAACATGTTGACCCATTTCATTGAACGGGAGTGGGGCGTCCGGTACTCCGGCACGAAAAAAATGAGGCTGCCTTCCGCCGAGTACTGGCTGGTACGGGAATCCCCCCGCCTGAGACCCGAACCCGGCGACATCCTCACCATCAAGGTCCGGGTGGAGAATCGCTGCCGGGAAGCCCTTACCAACGCCCTCGACCTGGTCCAGCTTTTCCTGAAAGCCGTTTTCCAACCTGGCATGGTCTACCTGGACACCTGGGGCGGCGGGGGAGTCAATGTGACCGGCCCCTTCCAATGGACCCTGGACTCCCTGGCCGCCGGAGGCGTGGTGGAATTCTTCTACCAGGCCTTTATTCCGGATAACGCCGCGGCGGGATTCATCGACGGCCTCCTCACCGCCCGCGGGTTCTCCGAGGGTTCCGGGGATGTGTGCGAAACCAGCGACCCGCTGCAACGGCTGCCCATCCTGCCGCTGCGTTCCCTGCAGGGCCTGGTGTACGAAGACTGGAACGTCAACGGCCGCCGCGACGCGGGTGAAAATGGAATCGCCGGCATCCGCCTCAGGGATTCCCGGGGGCTTTTCCTGACCAGTGACGGCGAGGGCCGTTTCCAGGTTCCCTCGGGAGGCGACCAATTGGGCGTCCAACTGGACCCCGACTCCCTGCCGGCAAACATGGTTCTCTCGACACCCATGACCCGCATGGTTTCCCGGTTCTACCGGGCACCCATGGAGTTCGGGCTGGTTCCCTGCACCACGATTTCCGGAAAAGTGTTGTCAGACCGGGACGGCGATGGTACGCCCGACGCCCCGACCGGAGGCGTGGCCGGGGCGGAGATTCGCGCCGGAGACCGCCGGGTGTTTACGGACAAGGACGGCCGATTCCGCCTGGCGAACCTGCCCCGAACCTGGGTATCCCGCGTAAAACTGGTGTCCCCCCGGGGAATGGTGATCCGTATGGATCCTGAAAACTGACCATATCCGCTCCGGTTGATTTGAACCAAGATGCCGGGCCGCCGTATAGTCTTAATAAAGGGCCCGCTTCAAACATGAGGCGTGGCGCCGAAAGACCATCAAGGAGGCCCCATGAAACGATTGATCCCGATTGCACTTATTTTCGCCCTGGCGGCATGCCTGGCCGCGGGAGATGGAGAGGCGCGCCTGTTGCGCACTCCCGACATAAACGGCGACCGTATCGTCTTCGGATACGCCGGTGACATATGGACCGTGCCGGCTGCCGGTGGAACCGCCCGGCGGCTGACTTCCCACAAAGGCTTGGAGCTTTTTCCCCGCATCTCCCCGGACGGCAGGTGGATCGCCTTTTCCGGCGAGTATTCCGGTTCCCGCCAGGTGTACGTGATCCCCGCCGAGGGGGGAAGCCCCAGGCAGCTTACCTGGTACAACGACGTGGGCGTCATGCCGCCCAGGGGCGGTTACGACCACATCGTACTCGACTGGACCCCGGACAGCCGCAACATCCTGATCCGGGCCAACCGTACCCCTTACGGCCAGCGCAACGGCAAATACTTTCTGGTCAGCCTGGGGGGCGGTCTGGAAACACCCCTGGCTAT
>Ga0272441_10004825_pt1 | contig 23958 bp, 17 predicted proteins | sample SSMProp6N_FD_193582 | JGI IMG/M metagenome (GOLD analysis project Ga0272441, IMG submission 193582) | Marine sediment archaeal communities from Little Sippewissett salt marsh, Falmouth, MA, United States - SSM-Prop-6N | ecosystem: Environmental > Aquatic > Marine > Wetlands > Sediment ...
TTGACAGCGGTGGTTTGTAAGATTGACATCATAACCTACCTATGCTATATTGGACACCATATATTAATTAGGGGATATATGCGTAAAAGAATATCTATAATCTTATTGGCGGTTTTTCTTTTAATGGGGCACTGCCCATCATATGGCTTTTGGGTCTACAATCCAAAATCGCATAGCTTGGTAAACCCGAAATACGCTGTTAAGGATTCGCCTCAGGAACAATTCGATTGGGCCATGAAATTCTTTGATGAGGGTGATTTCATACGGGCGGCTGAAGAATTTATAAGGCTGGTCGACAGCTATGATGATTCCAAGGAAGCGCCTGACGCTCAATACTTTGCCGCTTTATCCTACCATAGAGGCGGTAAACCCTATATAGCGTTCCAGAATTATGAGAAGGTTATACAACATTACCCATTCTCCGAAAGGATAGAGGAGATAATCAAGGCTGAGTATGAACTCGGTGAGTTCTTTTATAACAGGAGCCGGCCTAAACTGATGGGTGTTGAGTTGATGGCCGATATAGAAAAGGGCATTGAGATATTTCAGGCCATCATAGATAATATGCCTTACTCCGAATACGCTGATAACGCGCAGTTCATGATCGGCCTGTCACATAAAAAAGTACAGCAGTACAATGACGCGGTTGAGACATTCCAAAACCTGATACAGGAATACCCGAAATCGACCCTGGTGGAGAACGCCAAGTATGAAATGGCACAGTGCCTGTATTTAGTCTCGGGCCAGGCTGATTATGACCAGGAACCGACAGATGAGGCACTTGAGGAGTTTAAAAAGTATTCTCTAGAATCAGAAGACACCGCGTTCCAGAAAGAGGCGAAACATACTATAATGGAATTGTTGGAGAAGAAGGCGAAAAGCCTTTATCTATCAGCGGACTTTTACAGAAAACAGAGGAAGTATAAAAGCGCCCTTATATACTTAAACGAGATATTGGATGAATATCCTGATACCTCTTATGTGCCCCTGGCGAAGAACAGGATAGAGGAGATCAGGCCCCACCTGGAAAGGCAGGAAAAGCTAGAGAGGCAGAGAGAAAAAAAGGAAAAGAAAAAACAGGCTGAGACAACCGCTAAAAAAGAAAAAAAGAAGTTTCTCGGCATCTTTTAAATCAAAGGGGATCTTATCATGAGAAGATTTCAATTGTTGGTCATTGTCGGATTATTGTTGCCTCTGATTTCCGCGGGATGCGGATACACTACCTCAAGTCTAATAGCGCAAAACGCCAGCACTGTCCACGTGAGCAATTTTGTCAATAAGGTCAAGGTCAGTGAAGAGGTTACCGATAAACGCATGTATGTCGGATATAGAAGCGGCATGGAGCTTGATATCACCAGGGAGATCATAGATAAGTTCTTACGTGACGGGAACCTTAGGATAGAATCCCGTGATGAGGCTGATCTGATATTGGACGGAGAGCTTGTTGATTTCAGGAAAGAGGCTATCAGGTATGATTCAGCCGATAACGTCATAGAGTTCAGGGTTAAGGTTATAGTGAATTTTGTCCTGCATAGAGGCGATCCTGAGTCCCCGATCGTTGAAGAGAAATACTTTTCGGGTGAATCCACGTATAAGACCCGCGGCCAGCTTTTAAAAACCGAAGGTGACGCGATAACTGACGCCACAAAAGACCTCGCGGACAGGGTTATCGAGAGGGTTGTAGAGGGATGGTAGGCGGCTGACCATGAATTATCTTTTCATAAGCCAGGATCCTTATCCAAAGGAAAAGGCCGTTCGTTTCCTTAAGAATAAACTTCTCGGGGGCGGTTTCTCTGACCTCAATTTCGCCGTATTCCACGCCGACGTAGACGGCATCGAAACCATCATATCTTTTTCATCCACAATGCCTTTTGGGGCAGAGTCCAGGTTGGTTGTGATCAAGAAGGCGGAGGCATTTACCAAAAAAAAACTGGAGACCTTGCTTAATTATCTATCCGATCCCCCTAAATTCACGACAATGGTGCTTGATACCCAAAAGAATGTTCTTGGCGTGAAGACCTGGGCAAAGGTCCTGCAAAAGGTAAGGATCACGGATTTTAAGAAGACCGAAAAAAATAGGTTCGGTTATGTCATAGAAGAAGAGGTCAGGGCCCTTGGCAAGAGGATCGATAGAGACGCGGTGTCCCTGCTGAAAGAGACCGTGGGTGAATTCGATTATAATGCACTGAAAAATGAGTTGGCAAAGGCCTCGCTTTTTGCCGGAAATAGTGAAGTGATCAGCAGAGATGACCTTAAGGCAGTGATAGGCAAGCCGAGTCAGGAAGACATTTTTGAACTTGTAGATACGATCTCTAATAAGGATGTCGAACGGTCACTGGATATCATATCAAGGCTTACAGTCCGGATGGTCAGACCCTATGAGATAATCGGCTTGCTGGCTTGGCATTTCAGGAAGACCTATCTGTCATGCGAAAGGGGATCTCCGAAATTCAAACGGGTCAGAAGATATGTGGAACTGCTTCTTTCGACAGACCTTGAGGTCAAAAGGGCGAAGGTAGACCCTGTGATCGCTCTGGAAATAGCCGTGATTAAGCTTTGCGAGGGGTAGAAGGCCGTTATTTTTTTATAGCTTGCCAGACCCTTTTTGACATGCGCGATTTTGTCCTTGAAGCGGTCTTTTTATGAATAATGCCTTTTTGGGCCGCCTTATCCAGGGCAGATATAAGGTTCTTTAAAGACTGTTCCAGGTCGGTTTTCTTTTTTGACTTTAGATTCGTCTCCACCTTCTTGGTAAGAGTCTTTATTGTTGTTTTTGTTGATATGTTCCTTAAATGCTTTTTTTTGTCAGCTCTTATAGCTTTATACGCTGCTCTTTTGATCGGCATAAATAAAACCTCCTTTAGGGAGTATATAAGTTAGCATATAAGGTTAATGATGTCAATAGGGAAGTTGAGAAGGGTAAGAGAAGGGGAGTAGAAGGGGAAAGAAAGGGAAAGAAAAGGGGAAAGAAAGGGAGCATGGGAAGTATACTGAAGAATACAACGATCATAAGCCTCGGGACGAACCTAAGCCGGATACTGGGACTAATAAGGGATGTTGTGATCGCAGGCCTGTTCGGCACCGGTTATGGAGCCGGCGCCTTTGTAGTCGCCTTTACATTACCTAATATGCTCCGCGATTTTGTTGGTGAAGGCGCGGCTAATTCAGCTTTTGTGCCCGTTCTTACGGAATATAAGGTAAAAAAAGGGGATAAGGAATTCTGGCAGACAGCCAGTACGTTGTTGAATATATTGTTTATTGCCCTTGTTATCCTCTCTTTGCTGGGTATACTTTTGGCGCCTGTGCTTGTACGGGTAATGGCCCCGGGATTTGTAAAAGAAGCGGGCGCTATAACGCTTACTGTAAAACTCACAAGGGTAATATTCCCGTATATATTTTTCATGGGATTAATGGCGTATTTTATGGGCGTATTGAATACACTGGGCCATTTTACAGCGCCCGCGTTCGGCCATTGTCTCCTGAACATATCTTTGATCACCTCGGCTGTGGTCCTATGTGATGAAATGGGGCCCATGGGATTGGCTATAGGTGTATTGGCAGGGGGGATATTACAGGTCGCGATACAAATACCCGTTATGGTCAAAAAGGGGTTTAAGTGGGTATTTAATTTCAGATTATCACACCCCGCCGTGAAAAAAGTGGGGCTTCTACTTGCCCCCCGTTTATTAGGCACAGCGGTTTATCATGTTAATATTTTAGTGGACAAGATGCTGGCTTCTCTTTCATGGATAGTAGGTTACGGAGGTATCCCCGCGCTTTATTTTTCGTACAGGTTGATACAGTATCCTTTGGGCATATTCAGCACCGCTTTATCCACAGCTGTCTTGCCTGTCATGAGCCGGCACGCGGTGAAGGATGATATCGCCAAGCTTAGAGATACCGTGTCCTTTTCTTTGCGAGGCATATTTTTTATCATGATACCGGCAAGTGTGGGGCTTGCTGTCCTTGGCAGATATATAATCGGGATCATCTTTCAGAGAGGCGCTTTTACCGGCTATTCAACGGATATCACCTATACAGCATTGCTGTTCTATTCTATAGGCCTGTTTGCTTACGGAGGGATACGTATCCTTGCCACGACGTTCTATTCCATGAATGATACCAGGACACCGGTAAAGGTAGCGGCATTGGCATTGTTGATAAATGTTTGCTTCAACCTGATATTGATGTATCCCCTGAAAATTGGCGGATTGGCCCTTGCGACATCAATAGCCGCTATAGTTAATTTTTCAGTTCTTTTTATCATCTTAAGAAAACGTCTGAATGGTTTGGAGGACAGGAGGATTTTTTCAGCGCTTTACAAAGTTGTTATAGCATGCGTGCCCATGGGCATAATATGCGACACTATGGCCAAAACTCTTTTGCCGGACCCATCAAACGCGGGGACGCTTTATAAGGTGCTTACGCTTATCGGTATCGTTGCCTGTGGCGCGGGAACATTTTTCTTAATGTCTTTAGCGTTGAAGATGGATGAGGCCGGGAAGATAAAGAAATGGATATTAAGAAGAAATTAAATTCAATACCGCGCACACCCGGAGTCTATTTTTTCCGGGATAAAGACAGGCATGTGCTGTACATCGGCAAGGCCAATGACCTAAAGAAAAGGGTATCTAGTTATTTCCGCAAGAGATATCCGGATCCGAGGATACAGCGCATGGCCGGGCTGATAACTGATATCGACTATGTCCCCACCGCCTCAAACGCCGAGGCGCTTATCTACGAGGCATCATTTATAAAACAATTCAAACCAAGGTATAACATCGCGCTGAAGGATGATAAGTCATACCCGTTCTTAAAATTGACCGTAAAAGAAAAATATTCGCGGCTTATCATCACGAGAGAGAAAAACAGGGACGGTTCTCTTTATTTCGGCCCTTATACTAACGCCGCATTGCTCAGACAGGCCGTGTCATTCATGAAGCATGTGTTCCCATTGAGGACCTGCGCCAGACTGCCTAAGAGGGCATGCCTGAATTATCATATTGGACTATGTTTGGGCCCATGCCTGGGAGATGAAAAGGATAAGCAATACAAGGAAACTGTCAGGGATATTAAATTGTTCTTGAGCGGCAAGAAGAAAATGTTAATTAAGCGTCTTGCCCAGAGGATGAAAAGATGCGCTCAAAATATGGAATATGAGGAGGCCTTAAAAATACGTGAGAGCATAAACGCATTGAGCGTGGTCATTGACCAGAGTAGGTTAAGGAAACCGCTGGATGGCGACCTAAAGGAATTGAAGGACGTCCTTGGCCTAAGGGTTGTGCCTGCCAGGATAGAGGCATTTGATATATCTAATATTTACGGTACTTCCAGCGTGGGTTCAATGGTCACGTTTTTTGATGCCAGGCCTTTAAAAAGCCAGTATAGAAGATACAGGATAAAGACTGTGAAAGAGATAGATGATTATTCGATGATAAGGGAGGTCGTCAGAAGGAGGTATAGGCGTTTGCTTGAGGAGAAGAAGAATATGCCGGACCTGATCTTGATAGACGGAGGTCTCGGGCATTTGAATACGGCCCTGGATGAGCTAAAAAGGATCGGGCTTGGTATACCTATTATTTCTATAGCCAAGAAAAAAGAACTTATATATATGAAAGGGAGGAAGGGCCCCATAATGCTTCCCAGGCGCTCAAAGGCCTTTAAACTTATACAGAGAATAAGGAACGAGGCGCACAGATTTGCCATTTCGTATCATAAGTTGCTGCGGAAGAAGGAGATGTTGAAATGAATGGAAGCTGGTGACAAATCCGAAATCCTAATGTCGAATCCGAAACAAATCTTAATTTCGAAATTCGAAAATTAGAATTTTGAATTTGTTTTGATATTCGGGATTCGGATTTAGAGATTAACGTCAAAGAGCTTCTATTATGTAGGTATTGACTTAAGTATATAAGATTGTTATAATTACACATTCTAAGGGGTAAAATAATGTTAGATGAATTGAAGCAAAGGTTGAATGATATCTCAAAAAGGATCTTGGATCTAAGGAGTTATCTTTGACCTCTCTGATAAGGAAGAGAAAATAGCGTCACTCGAGCGCGAGATCCAAGACCCGCGGTTCTGGCAAAATCAGGATAAGGCTAATACGACCATAAGGCAGTTAAAAGACCTTAGATCCATACGTGATCCATTCCGACAGATAGAGACCCAGTATAAAGACCTGGATGAGCTTGTGAGTATAACAGAGGCGGATGATGAGTCAAGTCTCAAGCATCTTGAAAAGGATATCTCGAAGTTTGAAAAAGAGGTCGATGCCTTTGAGTTCAAAAGCCTTTTAAGCCAGAAAGAGGATAGTTTAAACGCTATCCTGAGCATAAACGCCGGGGCAGGGGGTACTGAGAGCTGTGATTGGGCCAATATGCTGCTCAGGATGTATACGAGGTATTCAGAAAAGCATAGGTTCAAGGTAGAGCTGGTTGATCTGCTTGCCGGTGAAGAGGCCGGTGTCAAAAATGTCACTGTTATAATAAGGGGTTCTTACGCTTTCGGATATTTGAAAAGTGAATGCGGTGTGCATAGGCTTGTGAGGATATCTCCTTTTGATTCCAATAAGAGGAGGCATACATCTTTTGCGTCTGTAGATGTTATCCCGGAGATCAGCGATGACATCAATATCGATATAAAGCAGGCTGACCTGAGGATAGATACGTATCGCGCCGGTGGACGGGGCGGACAGCACGTTAACGTCACGGACTCCGCGGTCAGGATAACACATATTCCAACCGGTATTGTGGTGCAATGCCAGAATGAAAGGTCTCAACATAAGAATAAATCCACAGCGTTAAAGGTTTTGAAGGCCCGTGTATATGAACGTGAGATGGGGCAGAAGAAAAGAGAGTTGACACGCGCTTATGAAGAGAAAAAGAGGATAGAATGGGGCTCACAGATAAGGTCATATGTGCTGCATCCGTACTCTATGGTAAAGGATCACAGGATTAATTTCCAGACTTCGGATGCGCACGGCGTGCTTGATGGCGACCTGGATGACATAATAGAAGCTTATCTGAAACATAAAGATAAATAGAATATTTCTTGATCATAAGGTGATATTATGGGTTTTTTGAAAAAAATATTCGGATCACATAACGATAGGCAATTAAACCGTCTTAAACCGGTAGTGGATAACGTTAATTCCCTGGAGGCGTCTGTTTCCGGTTTGAGTGATGACCAGCTTCGCGCCAAGACAGGGGAATTTAAAAAGCGCATTGAGGATAGAAGAAAAGATATCCTGCCAATACTGGATGACCTTAAGGAGAGGCTATCGCAGATGACTTCACCTGATGAAAAGGATAAGATGCGCGTCAGGATCAGGGACGCCAGAAACAAGATGTTCGAGGATGTGTTGCCGGAGGCGTTCGCCGTCTGCAGGGAAGTCGCCAAGAGGACGATAAATATGCGGCATTTTGATGTTCAGCTGATGGGAGGTATTGTCCTGCACGAAGGCAAAATATCCGAGATGGCTACGGGAGAGGGGAAAACATTAGTGGCTACTTTGGCGGCTTATCTCAATGCCTTGTCAGGGGACGGGGTCCATATTGTTACGGTCAATGATTACCTGGCCAGAAGGGACAGGGAATGGATGGGGCCGGTATATGAATTCCTGGGTTTAAGCGTTGGGGTCATTCAGCATGATATGGATGTAACGTCTAAACAACAGCAATACGCGTGTGATATCGTATATGGCACTAATAATGAGTTTGGTTTTGATTATCTCCGTGATAATCTTGTCATATCAAAAGATCAGGTGGTCCAGAGAAAATTAAGCTATGCTATCGTTGACGAGGTCGACAGCATATTAGTTGATGAGGCCAGGACACCTTTGATAATATCCGGGCCGGTTGACAGCGTAAACACCGCGTTCGTTGAGAATAGGCCTGTGGTGGAGCATATCACGAAAATGCAGAGGGCCTTGATCCACTCTTTCATGAAAGAGCTCAAAGGGCATATAAAGAACAATAACGATGAAGAGATAAAGAAACTGATGTATCTGATCTATAAGGGCTCACCCAAAGAGAGGGAATACCTTGATCTTATACTGAAGGATCCTAAGATGAAAAATCTCTCGGATAAGGCTATAGCGACGTATGACTCAAAGATGATGGAGCAGGAAAGAATGGCCTTGGTAGAAAAACTCTTTTTTACTTTTGAGGAGAGGACCAGGGAGGTGACCTTCACGTCAAAGGGTGAGGATATGATGAAAGAAAAATTTAATATTGAATTTATGATCGATGACCTTGAGAGCCAGATATCACAGCTTTCACTGGAAGAATCCCTTGGGGAAAAGGAAAAAATCGAAAAAGAGGAAAGGCTTACCAGTACCTACCTGGAGCAGCAGAAAAGGGTTGATAGTATAAAACAACTGTTGAGAGGTTATATCCTTTTTCAAAAGGATGTGGATTATGTGATAAAGGATAATAAGATCGTGATAGTGGATGAATTTACCGGGCGCCTGATGCCGGGCAGGAGGTTCTCTGACGGTATACACGAGGCGCTTGAGGCCAAAGAGAGGGTAGAGGTCCAGCAGGAGACGCAGACGCATGCTACTGTTACACTGCAGAATTATTTTAAGATGTACGACAAATTATCGGGGATGACGGGAACCGCGGCCACTGAGGCTGCCGAATTCGAGAAGATCTATTCCCTGCAGGTTGTAGTGGTCCCTACCAATAAACCTTTACGAAGGGAGAATTTTCCCGATATCATATACAAGACTGAGAGAGAAAAATTCAAAGCCATATGTGATGAGATTGAGGCCCTCTATGAAAAGAAAAGGCCGGTCCTGGTCGGCACTATCTCGATCGAGAAGTCAGAGGTTTTAGGCCGTATGTTGAGACAGAGAAGCGTTCCTCATAACGTGTTGAACGCGAAGTACCATGAAATGGAGGCGCACATTGTAGCGCAGGCAGGCGCTCCGGGAGCTGTTACGATAGCTACCAATATGGCAGGGAGAGGTACGGATATACTTCTAGGCGGCAATCCCGAGTACCTGGCGAACGATGCCGTGGCAAGGTTAGAGATCGAGAATAGCGCCGAAAGGCAGGAAGTCTTCAATAAATATCTGGCTGAATATAAGGAGAAATGCTCCAAAGGACATGATGATGTAGTAGGGGTAGGAGGCCTTTTTGTTATAGGCACGGAACGGCATGAGTCCAGGAGGATCGATAACCAGTTACGCGGCCGGTCGGGCAGGCAGGGGGACCCGGGGTCAAGTAAATTCTATCTTTCCCTTGAGGATAATCTTATGAGGATATTCGGATCTGACCGTATAAGAATGATCATGGATAGGCTCGGGATGGAAGAAGGCCAGGACATACAACATCCTTTGGTCTCAAGCGCTATCGGTACGGCCCAGAAGAGAGTCGAGACACAAAATTTTGAGATACGTCAACACCTTCTAAAATATGATAATGTCATGAACCAACAGAGAGAGATGATCTATGATAGGAGGCGCAGTGTGATACTCGGAGATGATAATAAAGAGGAGGTGTTGCATACCTTAGAGTCTGTGTTGGATCGATGGCTGGAAGGATATAATAGTGAGGAATACCTGGTTGAATTCAGAAAGAAAACATTTCTAAAACTATTGCTGAACTTCCGCGGAGAAGACCTGGAAGGTTTATCGAGCGATGAGGTATTCCAGAAGGTCTATGACTTTGCCAAGGCCCAGTATGAAAGAAAAGAGAAAATATTAGGCATAGATAAGACAAGGCAGATCGAGCGCATGATCATGCTGGGGGTAATTGACTCTAACTGGAAGGATTATCTTTTTAACATAGACCAGCTCAGGGAAGGGGTATATTGGAGGGCCATAGGCCAGAGAGACCCTTTGGTCGAGTATCAGCATGAGGCTTTTTCAATGTTCAAGGATCTGATAATGACTATAGATGAAGAGATCATAGAGCGTATATTTAAGGCCTATGCCGTGGAAGAGCAGTTCCAGAAGAATGTCTTCAACGTAGGTAAGGAAAAATTTATTCATGAGGAATATTCTGCTTTGGATGCCCCACAGGCAGCCTCTGAATCCCCTGTGCCCCGGGGCCCGAGTCGCTCGGACGCGCCTCAAGAAACAATAAAGAGGGATACTCCAAAAGTCGGCAGAAACGATCCCTGTCCTTGCGGCAGCGGTAAAAAATACAAGAAATGTTGCGGCAGGTGATCTATATTGAGACAAATATTCAAGCGCCTTCTTCCCATGCTTTCCGGTATCCTGCTTATCCTGTCTTTTCCAAATTTCAATTTTGAGCCCCTAGCCTGGATAGCGTTGGTCCCGCTTTTCTTTTCTGTTGAAGATAAGGCTTTAAAAAATAGGCTACTGCCGGTATTTGTCTTTAGTGTAACTTTTTATGGCGGGGTGCTGTGTTGGTTGGTCAATGTCAGTGTGCCGGGAACCGTAGCGTTAGTGGCCGTATTATCTCTGGCCAATTGCCTGTTTGCCCTGTATGTCCCGAAAAAAGAAATCACGGATATTATAATCGTACCATCTCTATGGGTGCTGATTGAGTTGATCAGAACCGTGCTCTTTACGGGCTTTCCCTGGGCCGTCCTGGGGCATTCCCAGTTTCTGAACATACCTGTAATACAGATAGCTGATATTACCGGCGCTTATGGGGTGTCTTTTATTATTGTCATGGTTAATTACGGCGTTTATGCTTTTTTTAAGAAACGGCAGAAGCGTTTTCATTATCTTATAGCGGCACTGGCAGTATTATTATCCGTATATGTCTACGGCTATAATCAAATAAAAAGGCCGTCACATACGAGCACGCCTTTGAAAGTCGCTGCGGTACAGGGTAATATCCCGCAGGAAAAGAAATGGGACACGCGTTATCAAGATAACATATTCAATATTTACCGTGATATCACTCTTCAAAGTATGTTGGAGAAACCGGATCTTGTAATATGGCCGGAAACTTCTTTGCCTTATTTAATCCCATCGGGCAATAGTGTCCACAAAAGGCTTTTACGGCTCTTGGAAAGTATGGACGCATATTTGTTGTTCGGCGCTGTCAGGGAAAGGGTAGATGAAGGCGGTCATGGGGGGGCCTCGCGGTTGGCGAACAGCGCGTTTCTTTTTTCGAGAGACGGTGAATTGGAGGGTATTTATGATAAAGTGCACCTGGTACCTTTTGGTGAATATGTGCCTTTTGAAAGGTTCTTTCCATGGTTCAGGGACCATATTGACAAGCCAATAGGTGATTTTGTGTCCGGTAATAGTTTTACCCCATTTCGGATAAAGAAAGAGACATCAGTGGATCTGGGTGAAAGTATAATAAGGGAGATGAGGTTTTACAAGATAGGTGTAACTATATGTTTCGAGGACATTTTTCCTTACATTGCCCGGGAGTATGCCAGGCAGGGGGCGGAGATCTTAGTCAATTTGACTAATGACGCCTGGTTTGGTGATTCAAGCGCCCCATACCAGCATGTCCAGTCCAGTGTATTTCGGGCAGTTGAGAACAGGATGCCTGTGATACGCGCGGCAAATACAGGCATATCATGTTTTATTAACGATAAGGGAAGGATAATCAGTTCGGTTTCAAGGTATGGGATAGACACCTTTGTTGACGGGTACGCGTGTTCATTTATCTATCCGGGTAATAAAAGAAGCCTCTATACCGTACACGGGGATGTGTTCGCGTATCTATGTGTATTTATAGTCTGTGTGGGGGTTTTTATAAGGCCTTTGGTCAAGGATCTGAAATATTTTAGAGGGTCTCGGCACGACTAAAATTTGTTGAAGCTATCGCCAACTAAGGTTATAATACGGATGGAAACGTTTGAGCCATGTGCTTTGTGCTTTGTGCCATGTGACTGCTGACACAAAGCACAAAGCACAAGGCTCAAAGCACACGGCACAAGGCACAAAGCACAAAGCACATGGCACAAAGCACAAGGCACAAAGCACAAGGCACAAAGCACACGGCACAAAGCACAGAAGAAGGAGTGATCGCATGAAAAAGGTGTTATTAACTCTATTATCGGGCCTGATCATATTTCTAAACGCGCATGCTGAGCCTGTCGGTTATTCTGAAAGAGAGATACGGAATGTGTCGGATGAGATCGCGGAATCTGTTATGGCCAGCTACAATGAAAAGGTCTATTCCAAAATGGCCACTCATTTCGGGGAGATCATGTTTACGAGCTTTCCGCAGAAAAGATTTGAGAAGGCAAGGAATGATGTCCATTCTTCGTTCGGGCAGATATTATCGATAAAGTATCTTGGATCCAGGAGAGAGGATAATAATACAGTCGCTTTTTACGGGGCCCAGACCAAAGAAGGTATGATAGTGATTAAACTGGCACTCTCTTTGGAGAACGGCAAGCCGGCAGTAGTCGGGTTGTGGTTTGAATAAAAGGGGTTATTATGGACTTTAAAAAAAATACTGTCGATGTGAAAGATGAATCAAAACTCCTTCTTCATGAACTGAACGAAAACCCGTATAAGAAATTCAATGTTGCCTTTACATTGATGAGCATAATACCTTTTCTGGTTTTCTTTTATTTGCTTGTTTCTAAGTTGTTCTCAATAGATATATTAGCGGGGGATATTGGATTGATAATGCTTGTTACCCTTGTGATCAGCCTGCTTGGCTATTATATCGGTTATCGCGTTATAAAGAAGGTCTTTGATAAGATAATAGACTACGCCGCTCACGCAAAGTACAGGGATAAGCTGAAATCAGAATTCGTCGCGTTCGCTTCCCATGAGCTCAAGACGCCGTTGTCCGTAATGAAGATCAACCTGACCAATCTTGGCCTGGGCATATTGGGAGAGGTCAACGCGGCCCAGAGGAATATTATCGGGACCTGCCAGGATATGATAGGTCGGATGGATAAGCTTATTTCCGATATGCTGGATCTGTATAAGATAGAGGCCGGTATGGTAAAGCTCAATGTAGAAAGATGTGATCTTAAGCGAATACTGGAAAGGCAGGTCAGGGAATTTGTGCCTCTTTTTATGAAAAAAAACATCAATCTTGATGAGGATATCGCCAAAGATGAATTTATGGTTTCCGCTGACCGGGATAAGATAGAGGAGGTTATTAACAACCTTCTAAGCAACGCTGCGAAATTTACCCCTGATAATGGCATCGTAAAATTACGGTTGTTCCCGAACGATGAATTCTTAAGATTTGAGGTGAGGGATTCCGGCCCGGGCATATCTAAGGATCGTCTGTTAAAGATATTCGATAAATTTGAGACCTCGGGCATAAAGCGTGAAAGCACAGGTTTGGGATTGGCAATAAGCCGTGATATCGTTGAACTTCATAAGGGTAAGATATGGGCCGAAAGTGAAGAGGGTAACGGGACGACTTTTACGGTTTTATTAAGAAAAGACCTAAATAGCTAAAAGGGGTGGGATAATGTCTGATGTTCAGTCCAAAAGGGTATTGATAATCGAGGATTCAAAAGAGCTCGTGATGAGCTTAATAACTTTTTTAAGGCCGCACGGTTTTGTCTGTACGGCGGCGTATGACGCGGTATTTGGCGTGAGTATGGCGCATAAAGGCGAGGCCGACCTCATCATTCTCGATTTAGGCTTGCCGGCCGGGGGAGGTTTTTTTGTCCTGGAAAATATTAAAAATTCACCCGCGACATGTACGGTGCCGGTTATAGTGTTGACCGCAAAACCGGAAAAGTCTTTCGAAGATAGGGCTATCAAGATGGGCGTAGCGGCATATTTGCATAAGCCGTTCGAACCAGAGGTCCTCTTAGAGCATATAAAGAAAGTCCTTGCTACTTAAGGTGTCTACTTGTCATCGGTAAAATATCATTTAATTCCAATAACCATCCTTATCCTATTTTCAGCCCTGATCTATGTCAACACCCTTGAGAATGGCTTTATCTGGGACGATACGGGAGAGATAGAGAATAATGAGTATATAAGAAGCCTAAAATACATACCGCTTATTTTATCCGGCGGATACTGGCATAACCGTCAGGCGCACAATCTTGGCGTTGAATACCGTCCGCTGTCTCAGATAAGTTACGCTATCGATTATGTTTTTTGGAAATTAGACCCCAGGGGATACAAGCTTACAAACATCGTGATCTATTGCTTGAACGTAATTATGGTCTACATTCTTATAGGGCAATGCCTGCTGGTCTGTAATTCAAAATCCCGGATACGGTCTTATGAGGGCCCTTTTTTTATAATCGTCCCTTTTTTAGCCGCGCTCTTATTCGCGTCGCATCCCGTTCATGCGGAAGCGATAAATTGGACAAAAAACCGCGCGGAACTGATCGCCGCCTTTTTTATATTTTTTTCCACTTTTTTATTTTTAAGATCCGTGCTGCAGTTGAGCCTGAAGAAAAGGTTAACATATTATGTTTTTTCGATAGTGGCGGGCACGTTCGCGTTTTTATCAAAAGAAACGGCAATATCGCTTTCATTGGTCCTTTTTATGTCGTTATTTTTCCTTGATGATAAAGCCAGGATCAGGACGTCCCTATTAATGATATCGCCGTTCATAATTATTACCGCGGTGTATCTATATATGAAGGTATCATCTCACGGCGGCATGTCAAAGGCCGCGGATAACCTGCCGAGCATCGGGATGTATGCGAATATCCTGGCTGTCTTTAAGACCTATGGCATCTATTTCGTTATGCTTGTATACCCCGGCACACTTAACGCGATGAGGCAGTTCGATGAACCGGTATATTTCATGGAATGGGAGGTGTTCTGGTCTTTTCTTCTGGTTTTTGTTTTGATAGGTATCGCAGTGGAGATATACAGGCGTCACAGGGTATATTCCTATGGTATATTCTGGATATTTATGACGCTGTTACCCGTGTCAAACATATTTTACCTGGCTTCGAGGCCGATCGCTGAACAGCGGTTATATATACCCTCTCTCGGTTTTTGCCTGATCCTGGCGCTTATGATAAATAAATTATATTTCCTAAAGGCCGGAAAACCGGCAAATGACGTATTCAGGGCAATCGCTTTAGCTCTCATCGTGAGCATAGTTACGGTTTATTCTGTTATTGTCTTCAGGAGGAATAAAGATTGGCATGATTCATACACTTTTTGGCTTGATACCATAAGAAAGGCGCCGAAGAATGCCAAGGCATATAATAATTTTGGCAATTCTATTTACTTGAAAGGTGATGTAAAAGGGGCTGTTTCCATGTACCGGAAAGCGATAGAGCTCAATCCAAACCATGCCGAGGTATTCAATAATCTTGGGGTAGCCATGAGAAGCTTAAGGCGGCCCGCGGATGCCGTGTCTTTTTTTAAGAAAGCCATTGAGATCAACCCTTCATATGGTTCCGCGCACAATAATTTAGCCCGGACCTATTGCCAGCTCAAGAGGTATGATCTTGCCGTGGATCATGTTAAGCGTGCGATGAAGTATGGCTCGGATGTAGATGCCGAAGTCTTAAACATCCTTAAAAGCATCAGTGAACGCGCGGACGCTCCCTCATTCTAAAAGAGACCTTTCATCTATGCGCTGCATAGATAACGAATTGACGTTTTAACCAAAATCTAGTAATATAATAACAAAATATCAATAATATACTAACATATAAGCAGTTATAAAATGGAAATTTTAATTAAAAAATATATTTATAAATTAATTCCTTTTCTGATCTTGCTATCCTTGGGTTTTTTAGTCTTTTCGAATACCCTTACGAGTGAATTCGTGTGGGATGACACACTGCTTATTGAAAAGAACGTATACCTGAAGGACTGGACACATATCCCGAAGCTTTTTACCAGAGACATAGGCGCCGGCGCGGGCCTTACATATGGATTCTATAGGCCTGTGCTTATGCTGTCACTGATGCTTGATTATTCCATGTGGGGCCTGGACGTGCGCGGTTATCATGCGATGACCATACTTCTTCATGTGTTAGCGGCCTTAGGCGTATATTATTTTGCGCTTTTAATTTGTAAGGATAAGAATATTGCTTTATTTTCGAGTATGCTTTTTCTTGTCCATCCTATCCAGTGCGAGGACGTAGCGTATGTTACGGGCAGGGCAGATTCACTTTTTCTGATATTTTTATTATTATCCTTTATTTCCTACGTATATTATTCAGGTAAAGCTTCGGGTATATATTTAGTTGCGGCTTCATTTTTCTATGTCCTGTCCCTTTTATCAAAGGAAAATGGCCTGATCTTGCCTGTGCTGGCGCTTCTCTATCATCATGTCTTCAAAGTTAAGGTGAAAAAGGCAGGTTTTTTCTTGATCACGGGGATTGCCGCCTTATACCTGGGCGTTGTTATGTTTATCATAAGGCCGGATGCTTTCTCATCGGGGGTAATGACCTCCTGGGTCGAAAGGGTGCCGGGTTTTTTTGTCGCTTTCAGGCGCTACCTGACGGCCTTGTTTATCCCTGTAAATCTACATATGGGCCATATGCATAAGACTTTCCAGCTTGCCGATGCCGGGGTCATACTGGGTATTGTGTTCTTCATCATATTCCTGGCAATAACATGGGCAGCGAGAAGGTCGAATATGCTGTTTTATTTCTGTCTCCTGTGGTTTTTCATGGGCCTGATCCCTGTTTCGAATGTAGTGATACCCGCTTCATCCTTTATGGCCTATAGATATCTCTATCTTCCTGCGATAGGAATATTTATTATATTCTCGAGTCTGTCGCTGAGGCTGAACAGGATCCGGACGGTAAAACGTTTTTCGGGCATTCCTATCTTATTTTGCATAGGGCTCTTTTCATTAATATCATTTAACCAGAACAGATACTGGAGTGATCCGGTGCGTTTCTTTAAGCGGACAGTCGATTTCGTGCCTGAGAATCTGAGCGCTTGGAATAATCTTGCCGCCATTTATATGAGAAGAGGACAGCGGGTTAAGGCTGTCCGTTTATTTGAAAAGATGATACGGCAACATCCTGACTTCCATAGCCCTTACAATAACCTGGCCAACCTGTATAAGGATATGGGCAGGATAGATGAGGCGATCGCTTTGTATAGAAAGGCAATTCAACTCAGGCCAAATTCTTCAGATGCCTACAATAACTTGGGAAAAACCTATGTTATTATCGGAAAAAAAGATGAGGCTATTGAGTGGTTCGAAAAGGCTATATCAGTGAATGAGGCTTGTGTGGGGGCTTACGTAAATTTGGGGACAGTATATCTTGAAAAAGGCCGGTTCGATAAGAGCGGGTTTTATTTGGAAAAGGCCATACGTCTTGATCCTGATTGCGCCGAAGCCTACAATAACTTATCCGTACTGTGTTATCGAACCGGCAAGATTTCCGAAGCGATTGAGTATTGCCGCAAAGCGCAGGGGCTGGGTACTAGGGTGCATCCGGAATTCCTGGCGCTGATAAACAAAATAGAGCATGCGCGAAATTAAGATCGGATCAATAAGGTTAGCGCAATTATGTTAAGCCAAAGATTTATAAGATGGATGGACGGAAATGTCGGCCGGCCGGTTTGTTTCCTGCTGACGGTTCAAAGGAAGATATTTGGGCTTTTCAGGCCCAAAAGGGCCGCTAATGATAAGCCTTCAAAAGTTATGTTTATTAAGTTGATCGAACAGGGATTCACTGTTTTAGCTTATCCGGCCCTAAAGATGGCAGTTGGGATTTACGGCAAAGAAAATGTCTACTTCATGGTATTCAGGGAAAACCGGATCATTCTGGACATACTGGATATCGTGCCGCGCGAGAATGTTATTGAGATCAGTTCCGATGGCCTCTTGAGTTTTTTGATCTCTGTGCCAAAAGCTTTGTTCAGGACCAGAAGAGAAAAAATAGATTCCGCTATCGACATGGAGTTCTACGCGAGAGGGTCGGTTATCCTATCTTACCTTTCAGGCGCGAGGCATCGGGTGGGCCTGTATCTTTTTACCTGTGAAGGCCCGTATAGGGGAGACCTTTTGACGCATAAATTAACATACAATCCATACCTCCATACAATGACATACTATGTGAGCTTGTTGGAGGCATTGAAATATGAACCCCCGCGAGCAAATGTCCCATTGGTTTTTAAGATACCCGAATATGATAGTACCTTAAAGAGATATTATCCCAGCCCGGAAGAAAAGCTGAAATTAGCCGAAAAAACTGATGGGATGAGCAAAGGGCCTCTTAAAAAGCCTATAGTCATTCTTAATCCGAACGCGGGCGATCTTCTGCCTATCAGGAAATGGAAAAAAGACAGGTTTATCAGATTGGGAGAGATGATTATAAATGAATACCCTGTTGTCACAATAATCATAACGGGCAATGAGCGCGAGAGGGCCATGGCTGAGGCTATTTCCGGAAAGATACGTGGAGCCGTCTCATTAGCCGGACAGCTTACTTTAGGTGAATTGCTGGCGTTATATTCGATATCGGACCTGTTGATAACAAATGACAGCGGGCCGGCGCATTTCTCAGCGTTGACCGGTATAAGATCTATCGTGCTTTTCGGACCGGAAACCCCGCTTATATATGCTGAAAAAGGCGCTAATATACATACTCTTACTCCTGATTTTATATGCAGCCCTTGTGTAAATATTTTTAACCATAGAAGATCCGCTTGCGTAAACGCTAAGTGTATGGACTCTATTCGGGTTGAAGATGTAATGAGATTGGTAAGAAGGATATTATGAGAAGGGAGAATATTTACAAGGCACTGGTATGCACATCGGCCGTAATCGGTTTCTTCCTGCTGGTTGAGATGTTCTGCAGGATGTCTGGCTTGAGTGGTTTTGTTGACGCCGATTATAAATTTTACATAAATAAGATCGATAACGACCTTGAGTTAGATTTTATTATGGAAGACGCGCTTTTGATGTGGAGATTAAGGCCTGGATATAGAGGTGATTATATAAAGATAAACTCGATGGGGTTAAGGGACAAGGAATACTCTTTAAAAAAGGGTAAGGATGTCTTTAGAATCCTATGCCTTGGGGATTCGAGCACATTTGGTATGTGGGTTCCCCAATCACATACCTACCACGCTATGTTGGAAGATAAACTTTACGATGAACGCGGTTCCCGCGGTTTGAAATATGAGGTGATAAACATGGGTGTTCCCGGGTATAGTTCACTTCAGGCCCTGAATTGTTTTAGATACAGGGGCTTTAAGTATGATCCGGACATTGTGGTGCTCTATATCGGTATAAATGATACCGCCAGGCGTTTCCATTTAAGCGATAAAGATGTCATGGCTGATGATAAGCCGATTATTTATAGAAAAATATCCAATAGTCTGTCCATGCATTCTTCTTTCTATAGGGTAATGAGAAAAATAATATTAAGCTTTATCGATAAGGATGATAATAAAAAGGATGCTCCGGTCAACAGGGTGTCTCTTCATGACCTCCTGGATAATATTTCGGCATTAAACGCGCTGTGCGGTAAAAGGAAGATCCCCCTGATATTGGTCCTGCCTCCTATCTGTGAGAATAAAGGGCCAGTACGCGATTTGATGAGGGCCAGAAATATTTATTTATATAGGGAAAAAATTAAAGAGTTTTGTCAGGATAAAGAGATGCCACTTATGCTGTTGGAAGGCATGCTGGGGAAGGACAGTGAATCTTTTTCACCGTCTTTCTTCGTAGACCCTGTCCATCCTAACAGGAAAGGCCATGCGGTTATCATGAGAGAGTTGTATGAATATCTGACAGATAATAAGCTGGTCGGAGATTATTGAATATTTGTGTAATAAGGGGATAGACCAATGCGCCTGGCGTTTGTATTCAACCCGTTTAAATACAAAGTGCATGAAGAGAACATAAAAATAGTGCAGAAATACTTCGGCATGTTTCCGCCTCTTAGCCTGGCATGGGCGGCGGCTATCGCGAGGAAGGCGGGCCATGACGTCATAATAATTGACGCGCGTACGCTTCGCCTGTCAAAGGATGAGGTGTTTAGCAGGCTGGCGGATTTTAAGCCGGATGCGATGGGCTTTATGATGACGACTTATATGTTCCGGGATACGCTTGAATGGATCAAGTATCTCAAAGGCCGCTTGAATATACCGGTAATAGCCGGGGGATATAATTTACGGGTATATCCGCGGGCCTCGATCAGCCATCCTGAAATAGATTACGGGATCATTGAGCAGGCGCTGGAAACTTTACCGCAGCTTCTTTCCGCTATGGAGGGAACGATGGATATGAAGGATGTGGTTGGTTTGGTTTATAAAGAAAACGGCCGGATAAAATTAAACCCCGCCAGGCCGGTCAGGTTTGAAGATTTTCCTCTTCCGGCCAGGGATCTTCTGCCCAATGAATTATACGCTGAGTTCCCTACTGAAAGAAAGAATTTTACTGTCATGGTTACCAGCTTGGGATGCCCGCATTCATGTGGATTTTGTGAGGCCGGCAGGACCCGTTATAACCCGCGCAGCCCCATGAAAGTGGTTGATGAGATAGAGGAGTGTAATAAAAAATACGCTATCAGGGAGATCGATATATTTGATTATGATTTCACTATAGATAAAAGACGTGTCATATCTATATGCGGGGAGATAAGAAAAAGGGGCCTGGATGTTACATGGGCGTGCCGTTCAAGGGTGGATATAGAAGGGGATCTCCTGGAGGAAATGCGGAAGGGCGGGTGCAGGAGAATATACTACGGTATCGAAAGCGGGTCCCAGGAAACCCTTGATAGAGTGAATAAAGGCATCACGCTTGATACGATACGGGCGACTATAGAGAAAACAAAAGCCCTGGGCATGAAGACATTGGGATTTTTCCTGGTAGGCGCGCCGGGTGAAACGAAGAGCTCTTTAGAGAAAACATTGCGGTTCGCGAAAGAATTGGACCTGGATTACGCCCAATTTTCAAAGTGCCTGGCGAAACCTTTGACCCCGTTATGGAAGCAGATGGTAGAAACCACGGGCAGGGATTACTGGAAGGACTGGATAATGGGTAAGGACACTGACAGGCCTTTGCCCAGGCCCTGGACGGGTTTAACGAATGAAGAGATCGATGCCTTTGTCAAGAGGGCATACTTGTGTTTCTATGGCAGGCCGAAATTCCTATTGCGGAATATCATGGGCGTTAAGTCATTGACTGAATTTAGAAGAAAGGCGTTCGGCCTGCTGGATATGATCTTTAGCCAGGAAACCGTATCCAAAGAAGATAAGGGATTTTTGGCCTATAATGATCAGGCAGGAAAGTTGGCCTGTCTTAAGCGATCAGGTGAAAAATGTTGAATATTTTTAAAAACATTGAGGATAGAAAAGAGATAGTGATACTTGCTATCTTGGTAATGTTAGCCTTCTCTATATTTGCGAATGCTATTAGCCATTCTTTTGTATGGGATGACAGTAATGTTGTAGTAGAAAATTCCTTTATCCGCTCATTAAAAAAAGTGCCTTTTCTGTTTAATATTGAGTACTGGAAATACTTCAATCCCGCCCAGACACAGGGGCATGTTGATTATCGCCCGGTATCGATGGTGCTGAACGCGTTAGACTATCATTTCTGGGATCTGGATCCACGGGGGTATCATCTAACGAATATTTTGCTGCATGTGGCCAATGTCATCCTGGTCTATTACCTGGTGTGTTCGATTATGGGGCTTGCGGGCCGTGATCAGGGTAAGGATAGAAGTTGGCGGGGCCTTTTTACGCGGGTTGCTTTTCTTACAGCGTGCCTGTACGCGGTGCATCCGATACATACCGAGGCAGTGGTGTGGATAAAGAACAGGGCGGAGCTGTTGGCCGGGATGTTTATGTTCTCATCTATTATTTTATTTTTAAGGCATAAGGATGCGGGTGACAGGAATAAGGTGATGGCCGTGTATGCCGGTTCGATAGTATGTTTTGTCCTGGGTATTTTATCCAAGGAGACCGCTGTGATGGCGCCGTTTGTGATGGTGTTGTGCGCTGTGTTGTTCTATGACATGAAGCGGGAGTACAGGGGTGTTATAATAAAGATGCTGCCTTATTTTCTGATAATGTCGTTGTATGCCGTGTTCAAGCTCAAGGTGTTGAGTTTGGAGGATGTGGATGCCAGGAAGATATATTTAGGGACGTATCATAACGCGCTTACTGTGGTCAAGACGCTGGGATATTATTTTAAGTTGTTGGTATTTCCCGTTAATCTAAATGTCGATAGGATGTTCGGCATACCGGTAAGTTTTTTTGAGTCAGGGGTTGTGTTATCGTTTATAGTCCTTGTGATGACAGGCGCGGTATTGTGGATGTATCGCAGGTACAGGCTGGTTATATTTTCCGTTATGTGGATACTTATAACGCTGGTACCCGTGTCCAATGTGGTGTTTCTCTCGGGCAGGCCTGTAGCGGAGCAGAGGTTATATATACCGTCTTTAGGGTATTGTGTGTTGTTGGCCTTAGGGATCAGGTGGTTATGGGATGCCGCGGGAAGCAGGGTGAGGATGAGGTACGCGGTAAGTATTGTTGCGGGGGCCCTTGCAGTGGGATATTCACTTATAACAGTTAACCGCAATCTTGACTGGAAAGATCCCATCAGTCTTTGGTCAAGGACGATAGCGGGATCTCCCGATGGTTACAGGGCCCATTACAATCTTGGATGCGAATATTTTGTAAATGGGGATATTGAAAAGGCCTTAGATTCATTGAATAGGAGTATAGACATAAATCCGTTATACTGGAAGGCATATTTCAATACCGGCGCTGTTTATCAAATGATGGGTGATAATACTATGGCTATCAGGAACTATAAGAAGGCTATCGTGTTGAAGGGGTCTGATCCCGAACCTTATATAAATCTCGGTATTATTTACAGGCACTATGGTCAGCCTGAGTTGGCAGTAGAGTATTTTAGAGAGGCCATTAACAGGGATATACACGCAGTCAAGGCCTATACGAATTTAGGAAATTTTTATTTTGAAACAAAAGAATATGATATGGCATTTCAGGTCTACAATATGGGATTGAAAAATAATCCCGATAATGTCGATATACTGTATAACATGGCCAATTCTTATAAAGAGATGGGAGAGAAACATACTGCTATAGCTTATTATAGGAGGGTGATCTCGTTAGATAAGAGGTATTCCGGCGCCTATAATAACCTGGCGCTTATTTTGGACGACAGGGAGGAAGCCGTTAAGTTATGTCAAAAAGCCATAAAAATTCATCCTCAGAGCTCAAAAACATATAATAACATGGGAAATCTTTATTTGATGCAAGGGCAGAGGGATAAGGCTATTGAGCATTTTAATGCGGCCTTAAAATTGGATCCTGAATCGCCTGAGATCCTGAATAATATGGGAAGGGCACTGGGTAATGATATGAGCGCTGCCGAATATTATCATCGGGCGATCGATCTAAAACCCGACTTCTATATAGCATGCGTTAACCTGGCAAATCTTTATTACAACAACGGTAGAAGCGAAGAGGCCGTTGTTATCTTGAAAAAAGCTATCCAGATAGATCCTGAGGAGCCGGCTGCTTACAATAGTCTTGGCAACGTATATCTTGTAGAGGGCAACAACCGGGAGGGTATACGTTTTTTCAAAAAGGCCGTGAAGGCTGATCCAAAATATGCCATTGGTTACAGCAATCTCGCTGTGGCATATTTCCAGGAGAAGGATTTTGATCTGGCAGTTACGTATTGTCGGAAAGCCATAGATCTCGGCCACACCGTTAATCCTGATTTTTTCAAGCATTTACTGCCGCACATGGAGAATAGGAAATGAAAAAAAAGCTGCGGGTGTTCGTAATAAATAATAAGTATAAAATCGTGATGTTCTTTTTGTTGTTTTTGCTGTCGTTCGGTATTTTTACCAATACCGTTAATAATACATTTATTTGGGATGATAACACATTTATAAAGGACAATGTTTATATAAAGAGCCTCAAGAACATCGGATTCTTTTTCACCGCGGATTTCTGGAAATCATATGCCGGTATGTCCATGGAGATGGAATACCGCCCGGTATCGATGGTGCTGAACGCGTTAGACTATCATTTCTGGGATCTGGATCCACGGGGGTATCATCTAACGAATATTTTGCTGCATGTGGCCAATGTCA
>Ga0272441_10004826_pt1 | contig 23956 bp, 14 predicted proteins | sample SSMProp6N_FD_193582 | JGI IMG/M metagenome (GOLD analysis project Ga0272441, IMG submission 193582) | Marine sediment archaeal communities from Little Sippewissett salt marsh, Falmouth, MA, United States - SSM-Prop-6N | ecosystem: Environmental > Aquatic > Marine > Wetlands > Sediment ...
CCCGTCCGATCGGAAGCAGTACTCCAGGAGGCCCCGGTAGTGCTTGCCGTCGTCCGACTCGTCGCGACCGGCGGCCTTCAGAATTTCCGCCTCCTTCTTCATGACGTATTCGGTTACGCGGCACGGTAGGACGACGAAGTCGTGGCGATCTCCCTTGATGGGCAGCGTCGGGCCCGTGCGGTTCCCGCGGCGCCAGAGCTCCCTGACGGTCGTCGCCGCCTCGCGCCCCGGGCGGGGGACGGTGAAGGCCACCTCCTCGCCGATGCCGCCGAGCGTCTCTACCTCGACGGTGCCGCTTGCGCCCCCGCGCAGCACGAAGCGCGTCTTACCCCACGCCGGCACCTCGATACTGTGCACGTCCCCGACGAAGGCGCCCGGCGGGCCCTCGTAGACCGGGGTCTCGACGGCGGAGCCGTCCGGCTTGACGAGGCGGTGGACGATCTTCATTGAGTGACTCACCCCCGCCCCGTCGGCGGACCCGTCGCGGCCCGGGGCCACGTCACCGAGCGCGACCGTAGGCGCCCCGGCCTCCGTGTGGGCGCACTTCCCGAGCACGGCCTTGGCCAGAGCGAGCTTCTCCTCGGGGCTGGCGGCCCCGTCCCAGAGGGCGCCGAGGGGGCCCTTGACATCGCCGCGGTAAGACAGGTCCCTGACCTCGTCCCTGACCCATGCGACGATCCTGGCCGGATCGTGACCGAGCTCGGCGGCTTTGGCCGCGAAGTAGTCGAACTCCCCCGGCCCGGTGCCCGGCGCCCGGTCGCACTTCCCGACGTAGAGCAGGACGCCGACGATCATCAGAAGAAGCAGCATGGTGAGCACGACACGCTTGCTGCGATGGCCCTCGGACATGATGATGCCTCCAGTTGTTGTGTTTGAGGTCGTGGGAGTAATCTAACCGGGCGCGGTCTCCCCCGCAAGCCCCGGTGGGCCCCGGAGGCCGCGCGGCGCTACCTGCTCGAGGCCGCCGCCCGGCGGGCCAGCTCGGCGAAGAGCCCGGGCAGCTCGACCTCGAAGGCCCGGCCCTCCGACGGCTGGTAGACGTAGAGCTTCTCCGAGCGCTCGCCGCCGAGGGCCAGCTCGCCCCCGAAGCCGAGGATGGGCGCCAGCGTCTTGCCCCGCAGGAAGAGCGTCTCCGAGCCCGTCGAGATGAAGAGCATCCCCCTCGCTTTGTCGAAGGCGAGCGAGCGGATGAGGTCGGCGGCCCCGAGCTCGGCGATCAGCATCGTCCCTACCTTGCCGTCGCGCACCAGCCCGGCCCTGAAGAGCCGTCCGCCCGTGGCGAAGACGAAGCCGGACCCGATGGGCGCTAGGGCGTCCATGCGGCCCTCGACGAAGAGGAGCCGCCGGATCTTCGCGTCTGCGGCGCCGGGCCTCGTTACGAGGTAGACGACGCTCTTACCCCCGGGGGCCGGGCCGTACAAGTACGCCGCCCGCTCCGCCCCCCCCGCCCCCGCCGGGCCGGCGGCGACCGAGAAGCCCTCGGCCGGCAGCTCGGTGACCTTCCTGAAGGTGCCGCCGGCGAGCGTGCCGAAGTCCCTGCCGGTCACGACGTAGAGCGCGTCGCCCGGCGCGGCCGCGAAGCTCAGTGGCGTCTTCAGCGGCGCGGCGGCGACGGCCTCCCAGGTGCGGCTGTCGTGTATGTTCCCGGGTCCCTGCAGGAGCAGCCGGCCGCCGGAGTCCACGGCAAAAGCCCCACCGGCGGCGAGCTTCTGCTTCTTCAGGTCCTCCGCGTCGAAGAGGCAGCGGACGAACTCGGGCCCCTGGGGCTGCCCGGCGGGCGGACGGGCGGCCGTCTTCCGGACGGGGGGAGTTCCCGCGGGCACACACCCCGGCGCGAGAGAGACGAGCGCCCCCAGAAACGCCAGGGGAACCGCGGCCAGTGCGAGTCTGGATGAAGCCATCCCGTCACCTCGATATCGTGCCCCTGCCGCCGCAGGTGGGGCACGGGGTCTTCTGGGGGACCGAGTTCAGTATCCGGCGCGCCTGGGCGATCAGCTGCAGCGCTCTGCGCTTGGCTGCGGCGCCGGCGGGCGTGTCGGTGCGGATCGTCCGGAGGATCGCCTCCTGCTGCCTTATGGTGTTGCGCGCCGACTGGAGCTGCGCGCTCGTCCGGGCGCCCATCTCGATATGGCCCCGCCCGCCGCAGGTGGGGCAGGGGCGGGAGGTCTGAATCCCCGTGCCGCCTACGGAGCGGCCGCCCCCGGTGATGGGGGAGCCGGCGGCCGTCTGCGCGGCGCGCTCGCGGTCGTGCATGCGCTGGAGCGTCGTGCGCTCGTCTTCCGGCCGCTCGTATCGCGGAGCGCGGCTCAGCCGCCGGGCGCCGTAGCGCGATGCCGCCGCCCGGCCGGTGGGCAGGGCGAACCGCCTGCCGGCCATGCGCCGGGCGCCGCCGCCGTGCGGGGGGAGCCGCCGCATCTGCAGCGCCGTCAGGTAGCCGGAGCCTCCGGGGGGCGCACCGTACTCGACGGTCGGCGGGACGGGCCCTTCCTCGGGCGCGGGGCCCACGACGAGCATCCTCGGACGCTCCTCGTGCACCCGCTCCTCGTGCAGGCGCAGCAGGTCGTCCAGCATGTCGCCGGGGATGAGCGCGCGGATCTCCTCCGCGGTTATCTTCTCGCCTGCCCTGATCCGCCTCTCCAGCTCCTCCACCTTCTTTATCACCTCGACGAGGCGGACCATCTCGTTCTTGTGGAGCGCCTTCTGGAGGTCGAGCAGTGCCTTCTCCCTGTCCGCCACGTTGTCGATCCGATGGATGATCCTGCACTGCTCGTAGACGTTCATCCACGCCTCGAAGGCCGTTATGGTCGCCCCGGCGAACTGCGCGACCTTGACCTTCTTCATGAGCCGGGCGTTGCCGGTCGCGTCGGCGATGGACTTGCCGTAATCCGATACCTCGCCCAGCGTCGTCTTGTAGATCTCCCAGCCCTTCTTGGCCATGCTGTCGGCTTTGGCGATGTCGGCCGCGCTCTGGGCCCTGCCCGCGAGGTCGAAGTACTCCTGCGCCTCCGCCACGCGCTCCATCCTCTCGCGGGACCAGTCGCCGGCCTCGCCCATGGCCTTGGCCCGCTCGCCGGCCGCCTTCAGGCCGAGGATTAGGGCGCCGACGAGCTTGTCGGGCGAGCCCCGGTCCTGCACCTCCTTGATCATGCGGTCGCGGTCCCACTGGGCGTCGGTCAGGGAGAACTGGATCGACTCGTTCATCCTCCTGATCGGCTCCTTCAGCTCGCGGAGGCCGCCGATCCAGTAGTCGAGGTTGCCTTCGTTGGCCTCCTCGGCCATGACCCGGGCGGTCTCGTTCCTGTTCTCGCCGTGGATCGTCTCCATCCGGACCGGGTCGTTGGTATCCTGCCCCGGCAAAGGAGGGGGCGGTGTGGTGGCCCGGAAGGCGGGGTAGTCGTAGACGGTGTGCGTCGCGGCCGCCGCCGGAGCCGCCGCCGCCACGGCCGCCGCGAGCGCGCTCAGCGCACAGAAGGCTCTCATCTGGGTTTCCCTTCGGAGTCTCGCGCCGACGGGGACGGAACCTGAACGGTCCCGCCCCCGCCGCGCCGAACTTGCCCCGGGGGCTAGCCCCCGAAGTAGTAGGACAGGCCGATCGCCATGTTGAAGCCGACGGACGACGTGGAGTTGCTGTCGTCGTCGGCGCCGAAGCCGATGACAACCTTGTTGACGATGTCCACCGACGCGTTCTCGGCGAAGAAGTAGCGGATGCCGATCGGTATCTCTATGGCGAACTCGATGGTCGTCGAGGTGAAGCCGCCGGAGTCGGTTCCGAGCATCCGCATCCCCATGCCGCCCCCGAAGAAGACCTTCATCTCCTCGCTGACAGCGTGGTTGTAGTGATAGAAACCGAAGAAGTCGGTCGAGACGGTGCTGGTATCGGTCGTCCCGTCGTCCATGCTCGAGATGTTGAGGCCGATGGAGCCGCCGAACTCGTGGACCATCTCCGGGTCCAGGTACTGGCTGACGAAGACGCTCGTGCCGACGGTCATCGTGTCGGAGGAGACCGTCACGAGCGGCGTGTCGGTGTCGCGCGAGGTGATGTCGAGGGTGAACTGGCCGCCCACCGACATGGGTCCCATGCCCGTCCCGCCGCCCTCTCCGGGCGGGGCTCCGCCCTCCACCGCCATCGGCATGCAGCCGACGCACACAAAGGCCAGCAGGATCAGGATTGCTGAAGCGGCTTTTCTCATGGTTCCCCCCTCGTTCTCTCGGCGTGCTTCCATCTGGGCGTTGCGCCCGCAGACCTTCAATCATAGGGGCGGGCCCGAGCGGCTGTCAACCGACCTTCGGGCTCCGCCGCACGTATTCCTCTTGCGCACGAGACGCGGTTGACAAAGCCGCGACCGGGCCTATGCTGACTCGGCGGAGGGCATCCCTATGCGCGTCGCGGTGGTCAGCAACCGTAACAGGCCCGGCTTCACTGCCGACAATCTGGCCGACCACCTGCGGTGGGCCCGGAGGGCGGCCCGGGAAGAGGCGCGGCTGGTCCTCTTTCCGGAGCTCAGCCTCTCGGGCTACTCGACCGCGCCCTTCATGAAGCGGACGGCCCTCACGCTCCGGAGCCGCCCCGTGGCGGCGCTCGTCGGCGCAGCGCGCGAGCTCGACATCTACGTGGCCTTCGGCCTGGCGCTGAGGGAGCGCGGCCGGCTCTACATCTCGCACGCCCTCGCCGGACCGGCCGGGCTCGTGGGCCACTACGAGAAGGTCCACCTCGCCGGGGGCAAGCGCGGCGAGGGGCGGATCTACTCGCCGGGCAGGGAGTTCCGCGTCTTCGACTGCGACGGCGTGGGCGTCGGCGTCAACATCTGCTTCGACGGCCGCCACCCGGCCTCGAGCCTGTCGCTGGCTCACATGGGGGCCGAGGTCATCCTGCACCCGCACGGCAACCTGATCGGCGGCCTGGGCGTCGACCCCGTCGACTGGACGGGCAATAAGCGCGCGTACCTCGGGCCCCGCGCCGTCGACACCTGCACCTGCACTCTCATCTGCAACTCCGTGGGCGACGTGACGGGCAAGGACGGCCGGCGCGTGCGCTTCAGCGGCGGGGCTTGCGTGCTCTCGCCGGGGGGGGACTTCGTCGCGCGCTCGCTGTCGCGGTCGCGGCGGCCGCACATGATCGTGGCCGATCTGGATATCGCCGGGCTCCGCGAGATGCGCGCCCGGAGCTCCTTCGCCGCCCGGCGGCCCGAGGTCTACGTGCGGGCGCTCAGCAAGCGGCGGGGGCGTGGAGGGAAGTGACATGCGCGTCGAGTGCGCTCTGGCAGCGGCCGTCGGTCTTCTCGTGGCGTTCGGAGGGGGGCAGGCATTGTCCGCCGATGGAGAGGTGATCAAGAAGACCGTCGACGCGCGGGACGGCGGCGAGAACCTGCTGAAGCCCGGCAAGTGGGGCCCGTGGCGCGAGGGCTTCACGCGCGAGGGGGGCGTATTCGTCTGCGACAACGGCTCCGACGCCGAGGTCCACCGCGGGGCCTCGCAGTCGGTCGAGCTGAACCAGAAGAAGCCCGAGCCCGTCGTCGCCGTCGCCTTCAGCAAGGCGGAGGGCGTCGGCGGCGCGGCCGACTCCGACTATTCGCTCTATCTCGATCTCGTCTACACGGACGGCACGCCGCTCTGGGGCCGGGTCGCGACCTTCAGCACGGGCACCCACGGCTGGGAGCGGCGCGAGGTCGTCGTCTTCCCCGCCAAGCCCGTGAAGACGGTCAGCGTGCACATGCTGCTCAGGCGCCACTCGGGCAGGGCGTACTTCAAGGAGCCCAGGCTGAGCGTCATGAGGCCCCCCGCCGGCGCGTGCCTCTTCGACGGCGTCGCCGTGAGCCCGGTTGCCGGGGCGGCCAAGGGCTTCGCGGTCCGCGACGTCGCCGCGGGCTCCGCCTTCCACCGCATCGAGAAGAGCGCGCTCGGGCTGGGTCTCGCCGTCACCCGGTCCGAGGAGCACGGCGCCCGGTTCTTCGACGTGACTCTCAAGGACACCACCGGCGCCGACCGCGCCGTGACGCTCTATTACTCGGTGCCCGTGAAGGCGAGGGGGCTCGAGTGGCTCGCGGGCCCGCGCGAGAGCGAGCGGGCCTCGCCGCCGTCCGAGCACATGGTGGCGGGCGGGTTCCGCGCGGGGGCCAACGGTCGGCTGTCGAAGTGGCCGCTCGCGGCGGTGGCCGACCGCCGCCGCGGCACGGCGGTGGGAATAGACCTCGACCGCCCGGCCTTCTACCGGCTCGGCTACAACGCGGGGACGGAGGAGCTGTTCATCGCCTACGACATCGGCCTCGCCCCCGAAAAGCCCCGGGCGCGGGTGCGCTTCTGCACATTCGACTTCGACCCCGCGTGGGGCTTCCGGTCGGCGCTAGCGAAGTATTACGAAGTATTCCCCGACCAGTTCGTTACGCGCGTGAAGAAGCAGGGCCTGTGGATGCCCTTCGCCAGGATCAGCGCCGTCAAGGGCTGGGAGGACTTCGACTTCCGCATCAAGGAGGGGAACAACGAGACCCGGTGGGACGACGAGCACGACATCATCACCTTCCGCTACACCGAGCCCATGACCTGGTGGATGAAGATGCCGAAGGGCATGCCCCGGACCCAGGCGGCGGCGCTCGCCCACGCGAAGGCGCTCGCCGCCGGGGGCGACCGTAGGGCGAAGAGCTTCCTGGCGAGCGGCTTCCACGGCGAGTCGGGCGGCTTCGTCGCGCGCCTGCGGAACACGCCGTGGTGCGACGGGGCGGTGTGGTCGATCAACTCGATGCCCGGCATCGAGGGCACCGTCACCGACTTCAAGAGCAAGTGGAACGATTCGGTGAAGGCCCGCCTCTACGGCGAGGCGCGCAGGGGCGACCTCGACGGCGAGTACATCGACTCCTCCGAGGGCTACGTGACCGACCTGCTCGACTTCCGCCGCGACCATTTCGCCGCGACCGACACGCCGCTCACATATTCGCCCGGCGGCCGCAAGCCCGCCATCTTCAAGGGGCTGGTCGTCTTCGAGTACGTCCGGGGCATCGAGCGCGATATCCGCAGGATGGGCAAGCTCATGATGGCCAACGGCACGCCCGGGAGCATCCCGTGGCTCGCGCCGCTGCTCGACGTCATGGGCACCGAAACGAACTGGAACCGCGGCGGCCGGTGGTCGCCGATGTCGGACTCCGCCCTGCTCTATCGCCGGGCGCTCTGCCGGGGCAAGCCATACTGTTTCCTCATGAACACGGAGTTCGAGCGCTTCTCTCACGCACTGGTCGAGAAGTACATGAAGCGCTCGCTCGCCTACGGGATGTTCCCCGGCTTCTTCAGCCACAACGCGTCGCAGGGGCACTACTTCAGCAGGCCGAAGCTCTACGAGCGTGACCGGCCGCTCTTCAGGAAGTACGTGCCGCTCTGCCGCCGCGTGGCGGAGGCCGGCTGGCAGCCGGTCACGAATGCCCGCTCCTCCGACCCGAGGGTGTACGTCGAGCGCTTCGGCCCGAAGCTCCTCACTGTCTTCAACGACTCGGGGGAGGAGCGCAGGGCGACTGTGACGCTCGACGGCCTCGATGCGGCGGGCGGGCGCGAGCTCGTCACCGGGAAGGACGTCGCCGTGAGGCGCGGGCGCTTCGCGCTCAAACTCGCGGCCGAGGACGTCGCGGTCATCGAGCTGAGGTAGGCCGGCCCCCTAGCGCACCAGCGACCGGACGAACTGGAACATCTCGACGCGGCGCTTGTCGAGGTCGTCCCACTTGCAGGTGGCCGCGCCCCGCAGGACGCCCCCGGGCTCGACCCGGGCGAAGACGAGCATCGCCATCCCGGGCCTCTTGACGAGGCGGACGTAAAGGCCGTCCTGGAACTCAAGCACCGGCGTCTCGGCGCCCTCGGACTCGTCGTCGACCAGCTTCCTCGCCCTCCTCCAGCGCTCCTCCCCGGCCGCCGGCTCGACGTAGAAGTGCGCGAGCACCTGCGGCTCCGTGCCCCGCAGGACGACGGCCTTGGCGTCCTCCGGCAGGCCCCTTAGGGCGCGCCTCATCGAGTCAGTGACGGGCATCTTCTTCCACCCCTTCGGCACTCCGTATACGAGGCCCGCCTCCAGGTCCCACGTGCGCATGCCATACCACGCCGTGCCGAGGCCGAGCTCGTGAGCCCCGATGTCGGGCGCCTCGCCGAGATAGGGCCCGGTGATGTTCGGCAGCGCCTTCCCGGCGTCGATGACCTTCGAGCCCGCCTTCGGCAGGCAGAGGTAGTGCTCGAAGTGCCAGTCCTTGGGGATGAGCTTGCCCTGCAGGTCGCGCCCGTAGCGCGGCTTGCCGGCGGGGGGCTTGACGTCCTCGCTGAAGACTTCGGCCGCGCTCACGCTCACGCTGTGCTTGTCCCAGCCGTACTTGGCGGCGGCGGCCTTGTAGCCGATGTTCCTGAACGGCTCGTCCTTCTCCGAGCCGCCCAGGCCGTAGGCGTTGTGGTCGACCGTCGTCGGCGTGAACTTCGGGCTGATCCTGCGGCCGTAGCCGAGCTGGCCCGGCGTCAGCCGCATCCACAGGTTGTTCATCATCGTGCCGCGGAGGATGTCGGCGGCCTGGTTGAGCTGCGAGGACTTGGTCAGGAACGTGTTGCCGGTGACGACGGCCGCGCCGGTGATCTCCTTCACCTTCAGGCAGTGCAGGTAGGCGCCGACGTTCACGTTGTCGAAGACGTACCACGGCCCGCCCTTCATCGGCTGGAAGGAGAAGCCGCACATCGAGTTGTAGCACCGGTTGTTCCAGAGGCGCCAGTTCTCGCGGCCGTAGTCGGGCTCGATGAAGTCGTCGACCGTCTCGTGGATGTAGTTGTTGTGGACGTCGATGTCGCCGCGCCCGTAGGAGACGGCGTCGGCGAACTCGGTGAACTCGTTGAAGCAGACGACGTGGCGGCAGACGCCCTTGTCCGAGCCGAAGTCGGCTCCCTCGCCGCCGAAGGTGAACTTGCCGCCCGTGGTCCCGTGAAGGTAGTTGTCGGCGACGTACCACTGCTCGGCGCCGTTCGAGGTATGGATCGCGTAGTGGCCGCGCAGCCTGCATCCGGTCACGCAGAAGCGCTTGCCGCCTCTGCCCACGACGGTGTGCTTCTCGCTCGTGAGGGTGAGGCCGTGGAGCCAGACGTCGCTGGCCCGCACTGTAAGCAGACCCTCGATCACGACCTCACCGTCGCCGGCCGAGCGGTAGACGATGGGCTCGCCCGCTCGACCCGCCTTCGTGAGCGCGACGGCCGGGTACTTCCCCTTGTGGATGAGCATGACCGTGCCGGGGGCCGCGCGCTCCTGGGCCTCCTTGAGGCCGCCGGCGGGGACGTCCACGACGCGCTTCGGCATGACGGGCATCGCGAGCGTCTTCGCGGCGACGATCTTCTCCGCCCCGCCGCCGTCCGCGTCCTCCAGCGTGAGCTTGAACTCGTAGTCGGTGCCCGGACACAGCCGGAAGACGCTGCCCGAGAACATGCGCGTCTTCTGGAACTCGTGCCGCCAGAGGTCCAGTGCCGCTCGCCACTTCTCGGTGCCCTTGCGGCGGAAGCTGACCTTCACCGACGCGTCGCGATCGTCGTCGCCGGTGATGTGCCAGTTGATGCCGGCGCAGGAGAGCGTGGTCTTCACTGTCGCCGGGCCCGGGCTGACTTCGTTGACCGGCCCGGCCTCTCCTGCATCCCCCGCACGAGCCGCCAGCAACGCCGCCAGTATCCCGCAGGCCCATCCGAGCTTCGCCATGACCGCCGTCCTTTCAGGAATGACCCCGAGCCCTCCCGCGCCCCCGCATACTACATACACCGCCACGGCGCCGCAAGCGCTCCGCTCGCGCCGGGCGGGTCAAGTGGGTTGACAGGGCGCTCTCGGTGCCTATCCTCAGGCTGGCGCCCGAGAGCGCCGAGGCTGGCGGAGACGATGATGCACAAGCCCCACGTCCTGGTCGACTACGCGAAGTGCGACCCGCGCACTTGCCACCCCGGGACGGGGGAGGCCGGGACGTGCCCGGCCGCCGACGCATGTCCCCATGAGGGCGTCCTCGAGCAGGAGGAGCCCTTCGAGCCCCCCGTGACGCTCTACGTCTCGATGTGCGTCGGCTGCGGCAAGTGCGTAGCGGCGTGTCCGCTCGGCGCGCTGAAGCTCTCGGATTGAGCGCCGCCCCCCCCGCCCCCCCCCATAACCCCGCAAGCGCTCCTGGGACCGGGGGCCGGGGGGCCGGCTGCCGCGCCGCCCGCCGGCTAGCGCGCGGCGAGCAGTTGCTCGGCGGCCGCGCGCTGCAGGAGGTGCTGGATCGAGAGTATCTCCTCGTAGCCGAAGGGGACGACCCCGTCGGCCAGGCCGTGGGGGCACTCGAAGGTGACCGGCAGCGCAGCCCCCGCATGATAGAGCGCGCTCGTGAGGTTGAAGGCGGGCGGCGGCTCGGTTCCGGGATGCTCGAGGCCCGCCGCCGGCAGCGCGCCGTGCTCGAGGCCCGCCGCGTCGAAGTGCCCGTAGGCGCGCTCGGCGAGCCGCGCCGCCTCGTCCTCGACCGCGCGCGGCACGTAGGCCGTCGAGAGCACCGTCGGCCGGGCGCTGTGGCTGTGGAGGTTGAGCAGGAGATCGGGCCCCTCCTCGCGCGCGAGCCCCAGCAGCGCCGCGGTCACCGGGCTCATCGGCGCCGGCCACTCGTCGTGCATGAGGTTCACCCCGGCGTCGTCGTAGTAGCCGCCGAGGCCGCCGACGTCGCCCGTCATCGGATGCACCGCCTTGCAGCCGGGCCACCCGTAGGGCGAGCCGTCCGAGCGAGTGCCTTGGCCGATGCGGGTCATCTCCTTGGTGGGGAGGCCCACCCAGCCGTCGTAGGGGACGCGCTCGCGGCCGTCGGGGTTGGCCACGGGGATGAGCACGAGGCGGAGGCGCTCGAGCATCGCAAGCAGCTCCGGCCGCTCGCGGCCCGAGAGGTCTCGGCCCGTCTCCATCAGCTTCACGGCCGAGAGCGTGCCGGCCGTGTTCTCCATCTCCTGGCCGTGGACCCCGCCGAGCACCACGAGCACGGGGCGGCTGCGCTCCTCGCGCCTCAAGAAGGCGCGGGGGTCGCGCGCGCCGAGGGCCGAGTTGAAGTTGGCCGCGCCGCGGAGAGCGGGCTCCGGCTGGCCGTAGCTCACCGAGTAGACGGGCCGGCCGCCGGGCGTCGTCGCCAGCACCTTCACCTCGCCGCGGCTGACCTCGTTCTCGATGTATGCGTTGACCTGTCCGACGCGCGTCGTCCACCACTCGGGGACGGGGACGTTGCTCTGCAGCAGATCGGCGAACGGGGTGTGCTCCTTGATGGTCATACGGGTCCGCTCCTCTTATTTGACCTCTACCTCGGCCACGTTCGAAATCGGGCTGATGTTCCCCGCCGCGTCGCGGCTCCTCAGGACGAAGCGGTATGTGCCCGGCTTCAGGTCCTCTACGGTGAGCTTCTCCGGCGAGCCGTACGCGTTGTGCGGGGCGATCTCGGTGACGGTGAAGCGCTCGCGCGCGCCCGCGCGCTTCGGGGCCGGCTCGCCGCGGACGTTGTCGCAGTGATAGAAGCCGTACTTCTTGCCGATCTCGTCGGGGAACTTCGGGTGGAGCACGATGGGCTTGTCGGCGTACTTGATCCAGTAGCTCGCGGCGCTGCCGGTCGAGCCTTCACCCGAGTCCTTCGGCGCGGTCCACGCGAGGGTGACGCCGTCGGGGGCGGCCCTCAGCACCTTCAGATCGGTGACCGCGGCCGGCGGCTCGAGGTCGGCGGGCAGGTGCGTGAGCGCGTAGAGCGCGGCCTGGCCGTGGGCGAGCTTCGTGAGAGAGTTCTTCGCGATGAAGTTCCGCCCGCCGGCCGCGTAAACGCGCGTTATCTCCAGTGCCTTCGGGTCGCCGAGGGCGGTCCAGCACTCGGGGGCGGCCACGGCCGGGTACCAGTGGAGCTCGATGCGCGACTTCTCGCCCCGCTTGAAGCGGTGGGGCATGCCCTGGCCCGGCACGAAGGCCTCGGCCCTGACGAACTCCAGCCACGAGCCGATGAGATCCAGCATCTCCTCGTCTCCCGTCTCGCGCCAGTGCTCGAAGGCGGCGATGACCGCCTCGGACTCCTGCCACGTGGGGATCGAGTTCCAGCGCCCCGGCTCGCCGAGGGGGCCGCCGTTCTCGCGGTGGAGCTGCAGCATTCTGCGCGCGAGCCAGTGGAGGTAGTAGAGCGAGTTGGGGTCGCCCGTCGCGGCGTAGGTCATGGCGCAGCTGAAGAGGTGCGAGGTGTAGATGCGCGTGTAGAAGTAGCCGGGCTTCCTCAGGTGCCACTCGGTGATGTTATCGAGCTTCGGCGAGTCCTCGGCCTTGTAGCTCCTGGTGTGCCGGGCGAACCAGTTGCGGTGGATCGAGTACTTGGCGATGTTGCCGACGCCCATCACCATGTCGCGCGCTATCGGCGAGCCGGTCAGGTAGTACCACTCGTAGGGCCACATGTGGATGAGGTGCTCGCCGTTCATGTTGACCTGCTGCGACATGCGCCGGTTCGCGAGGACGCCGGCGTAGGGGGGCCTCGCCGAGACGTAGAAGTTGCCCTTGACCGTCATCGACTTCGCAAAGGAGGAGAGCTTCTTCGGTCCCCAGCCGATCATCTCGCGCGCTGTATTCGCGTCGTCGGGGCCGGTCGAGTAGCCCTTCACGAGCAGGCTCAGCGACTCCGACGCCCACTTCGCGCGCGCAGTTGCGTGCTCGAAGCTCGATAGGTCGCCGCTCTGCAGGAAGCGGTAGAAGACGGACCAGTAGTTATCGTGCATCCCGCCCGGGTTGAAGTAGGTGTAGGCGCCGTGGGTCCGCCAGTGGCCCCTGGGGCGCACGCCGTAGGGCCAGTTGCGGGAGCGCCCGGGGCCGGTGCGCGGCGTCCTGGGGCGCCACTGGGAGTAGTCGGGCGGCGGGGTCTCGGGGCCCACTCCGAGGCCGCGGGGCCAGACGTGGCAGTCGGCGTAGTACTTGCTGCCGGCCCACGCCATGAGCGGCCTGCGCATCGCCCGGCCGTGATCGGCGGCCTTCGCCGCTGCGGCGTCGCCCTTGTGCAGGTAAAGGTTGAGCGTATGGCTCTTGCGCGTCGTCGGGTGGACGTTGTAGACGTCGTCGAAGAAGCCCGGCAGGAGCGCCGCCTCGATCCGCCCCGGGGCGAGACGCAGCCCCTTCGGCGCCTCCTCCCAGAAGTTGTCGAGCTCCACCGTCACGCCGCGGCCGGAGCCCGAGAGATCCGCCCAGCCCGGCGCGATGCCCCCCGCGGCGGCTTCGTTGCCGCCCGCGAGCACGCGATACGATTCGGGCGATTGCTCGAGGCTCGCGCCCGAGCCCTCCCCGGCGGCGAGCTCGCCCGCCGCGTCGCCCTTCTCGCCGCCGAAGAGGTACTTCGCGCCCTCGGCCGCCCAGTCGTCTAGGGCGAAGCCGACGCGCAGGTCGTGTATCCGGTACGAGTGCATCGGGAAGCCAGGCCGGTGGTTGTCGACGGAGTGGAGCACCTTCACCAGACTACTGCCCGCGTAGAAGGAGAGCCAGACCGAGTACTCGTAGAAGCCCTCCTTGCGGATGCCGTCGCCCTCCTTGCCCGCATGGTGCACCCCCTCGATGCGCACCGTGGCGCGCACGGGGCCCCGCGTCTCGACGGTCACGCTCGCGGGCCTCCCCAGCCCCGAGGTGTAGCGGTGCCGGATGAGCTTCTCGCCCGTGGCCTTCAGGTTCATGCGGCCGCCAGAGCCCCACATGTTGAAGTCGCCCAGCGCGCCCGTGGCGATCTCCTGCTCGGCGCTGGTGACGACGCTGCCGTTGTAGGGGTCGGGCCTTATCACGCGCTCGCGGTCCGCGAAGCGGCCGTCGCCGTCGAGGTCGAGCCAGGCCGACTCGATGAGCGTGCCGCGCTCCTTGCTGATGATGACCTTCATCGGCCCGGTGACGACCTCGACGGCCGAGTCGGTCTCGGTCACCCTGAGCGGCGAGGCCGCCCGCGCGGCGCGGGCGCCCGGGCCCGGCTTCATGACGAGCCAGTACTTCGACTCGCCTCCCGCCGGCACGTCGGCGAGGAAGTCGACCAGCAGCCACTTGGCCGAACCATCCCGGCTCCACCACTTCACGAACGGATCGAACTGGGCGGGGACCTCCTTGCCGGCGGCGTCGAGCACGCGCAGGGCCGCAACGTCCTTCACCGTCCCGGGCCGGAAGGGCACGCCGCTGGTGACGGGCCAGCCGGCGCGCTTCACTCTGGCGTTGTCGCGCACCGAGAGCGGCACGTCGAGCTCGCCCGCCGCGGCGGCCGACGCCAGCCAAAGGACCACGAGAAGAACGGCCTTCCTCATCGGCTTCCCTCCGTCGGTTCCACTAGTGGGCTACACCGCGGCGGGGGTCGGTGTCGAAGTGCGGCCGGAAAAGGCGCGGGCGCGCGCACGGGCATCACCAGCCGATCCTGCCCGGAAGCTGCAGGCAGATGTTGCGGGCGCTGTAGCATCCGCTCTCGAGGCTCCGGTAGGCGGCGATCACCACCCGGCAGTCGCCGACCGAGAGCTGCAGCGTGTTATCGAGCCCGCGGTAGCGGCCCCGCCGCACCCGCTTCGCCGAGTGCGCGATGGCGACGACGAAGGCGACCTCGGGCGGGTGGCCGAGCTCGGCCATGGTCCGCGAGACATCGATGTTGACGGCCTCGTCGTCCGCGGAGTACTCCCAGCCGCGCTTGGCTTCCAGCCTCGCGAGGTCGTCGTAGGGGTGCGAGTGGAAGTCGCCGACCGCCTGGTACTGCGGGAAGAGCGTGGCCGTCGCCTCGAGTATGGCCTCGAGGCTCCTCTGGTTCGGCTCGACGCCGCCCGTGTCGCCGTCGGCGGAGAGCTGCGGCTGCGAGCGCATGACCGAGACGTGCCGGGTTATGACGACCCCGCGGCCGCGCCTGCGCTCAAGGTTCTCGCGGATCATGCCCAGGTTGACTCCGTAGACCTCGTAGCCTTTGCGCCTGCTGGGCTTGGGCGACAGGTATGCCTCGAGGATGCAGACGAGCATCCCGTCGAGGGCCTCGGGGTCGAGCGCCACCTCGACGTTGACGAAGCTCTCCTCGAGCGGATCGTGCCAGCCGTACTCCTCGTAGTTGATGAAGGGCACCTGCAGGTCGAGGCTCCACCCGACGCGGCGGGCGAGGGCGTGGACGAAGCTCCAGTCGCGGTCGGCGACGCGGTAGAGCTTCCTGGCCCGGGCCTCGGAGAGCCTGTACTTGTAGCGGGCGCAGAGGCACTCGGGGAGTCTGGCGTGGCCGCCGAGGTGGGCCTCGAGCTCCTTCAGGTGGGTGCGCAGGCCGCGGATGCGGCTGCGCTTGCTGCGGCCGCCCTTGGCGAGGCGCCGGAGCTCGTCCGGCACCTCAGAGGTCACCATAAGGCGGAGCAGCCATCCGAGGGCCTCGCGCAGCCGGGCGGGACGGCCCTCGAAGTGGCGCTCGAGGTCGCCCGCGACGCGGCTCGAGAGCCTCTCCAGCCTCGCGTAGGCCACGCCGTTACCTCCCGCCCGGCCGCGTTAGGCCGAGGCCGAGCTGACGGAACTCCTCGAGCTTGCTCCGGTCGTACTGGAAGATCATGAAGCCCTTCGTCCCGAGCTCGCGCGTGACCTTGACCTGCTCGATCAGCCCGTCGATCCTCATCTGCGGTGTCGAGGCGCTGAGGCCGATCCCCGGATAGCACGGCACCTTGCCCGCCCAGCCCTTCTGCGAGCGCGCCTGCTCGCGGAGGCGCTCGGCGCTCGACGTGTAGTCCATCGGGCAGACGAAGTCGAGCCAGCCGCGCTCGCACCACATCTTCCAGTCCTGGGCCTTCTCCCTGCGGTGGACCGGCCAGTTGGGGAACACGGCGGCCGATATCTTCACCCCCGGGCGCGCCTTGCGGGCGCGCTCGTGGACGCCCCTGACCACGGCCGTTATCTGCTCGCGGCGGAAGTCGTGCCACTTCGCCTCCAGCTCGCCGCCCCCGCCGCCTCTCACGTCGGCCGGCCAGTTCGCGACCTTGCGGCCGAGCGCCTTCTCGAAGCGCTCGCGGCAGCCCGTGCAGAAGCAGGTCTGCGAGCCGGGGTATCGGATGTAGTCGAAGTGGATGCCGTCGACGGCGTACTTGCGGGCCACCTCGACCATCGACGCGATCTCCATCTCGCGGTTCGCCGGGTGCGACGGGCAGAGCCACGGCTGCGTCGCGCCCGCGGCCGTCACCTGCAGCCGTTTCTCGGCCCCGAGCTTCTCGACGAATTCTTTCGGCGCGCGCCGGCCTCCGAGGTTCCAGTTGACCTTCCAGATGTGAAGCTTGAGCCCGTACTTGCGGCAGGCGGCGAGGCACTCGGCGATCTGGTCGCCCCTGTCCTTAACCTCGGGCACGACGGGCAGCACCTCGCTGGCGTAATACGCGGCCCCGCCCCAGCACATGTTCGGGAAGAAGTCGGTGAAGCCGGCCTCGGCGAGGCGCTTCGCCGCCTCGTCCCACGGCATCCCGTCGACGCCGTAGGCGCTGTGGCACCACGCCCCGCGGAACTCGCCCGCCAGCGGCTTGAGAGTCCGGCACCAGGCGTCCATGAGCCGCTCGGCGGCGGCGGCGGCCGACTCGACGGCCTCGGGATAGTCGCCCTTAGCGGCCGAGTCCTTCGCGGCGCGGTGGTTCTTCCAGGCATCTCGTACGGACGCGTGGGCCGGTGAGCCGCGCCGGGCCTGCTTCCTCACGCCCGCCACGGCCTCCTCGTAGCTCGTATACGGCCCGAAGCGCCCGATGTTGGCGATCGCCTTCTCCGCCGCCTTCTTCCAGACGCCCGCCACGCGGCCGCCGATGAGCGCCAGCAGCATCCGGTGCTTCTCGTCGCGGTGGTCGGTGAGGATGACGTGCGACATGTAGGTGCAGGTTTCGGAGGCGACTATCGCCGGGTACTCGGTGCGCTTGCCGTCTCTGTCGTGCCACCACGCGACGGCCTTGACGCCGCCGCCGCCCCCGGCCCCCCCGACGCGGGGCCTGTGGCTCCCCCACGAGTTCTGGCGGACCTTCGCGGGCGCGCCATCGATGGCGCCGGCGCCCTCCACGAAGCGGATCTCCTCGAACAGCCCCTGGCCGCGCTTGTCGAAGTAGCCGCCCGTCTCGATGCCGGCCGCGGCGCGGAGCCGCCGGGGGATGTAGTGGAAGGCGAGCATGCGGCCGCCCGCCTTCAGCCACGCGGAGACCGCCGTCGCCGCGGGTTCGGGTATGCTCGAGTTGTGCGGCAGGATGATGAGCTTGACCGCCGCGAGGCGCTCCGGCGTCACGTCGCGGTCGGAGAGCAGCGCGTGCTCGACGCCCGCCTCGTCGAGGAGTTCGCCCATGCTGGACGAAAAGGTCACCGCGCCCCGCGAGTCCGAGTTCGAGTCGCCGCGGACGATCGCGACCTCGGGCGCTCCGCCAAGCACGCCGAAGTCGGCGAGGTAGAGATGTGCGTCCTCGTCGCGGCCGCGCCAGGCCGATATCCGCAGCCCCGTGATCGCGCCCCACCCGGCGGGTTCCCCCTCGATGCGCGTGCGCGACTTCTCGATCTTCACCGTCGTCCACTTGCCGCGCCGGGGGAAGAACTTCCCGGCGTACCACCCGCCGTCCTCGCCGCCGCTCTGCAGGTAGACCGAGAACGACCCGACGGGGCCGGGGTCGGCGCAGTAGGCCCTGAACTGCACGCCGCGTGCGAGCGCCAGGTCGGCCGTGATGGCGTGGTCCCAAGACGCGCGGTCGATCTTCGTGCCGGCCAGGTTGCACTTCAGGCGGAGCAGCTTGCGAGCGCCCGCGGTCGCGACCGCCGCCGGAGCCGTCCCGGCCATGGGGCGCCACGCCGCGGCCGCCTCCGCCGCAGTCGCGTAATTCCACTCCGCAAGGACCTTGTAGTCCGGGGCGGGCGGGGTGGGGGGGGCGGGCAGCTCCCCCGCGGAAGCCGGTGCCGCGAAAGCCCATGCCACCACTGCAGCGGCAGCGAGAGCGCTCATTCGAAAGGGCATACTGGTTCCCTCCTTCCGGCGGACCTTGTCGCGGGTGAGGGCCCGGGTGTGAGGCCGGCATTATAGGGCGCCGGGCCTCGTGCGGACAAGGGAACTACGGCCGGCGCGCGGCGGCGCGAGGCCCCTTGATTTCGTTCCTCCCCGCGGGTAGAATGAACCGTTCGGGCCGGGCCGTCGCGGCGCGGCCGTCGGGGAACACGAAGAGGAACCCTCCGAGGCAGATGAGCGACAACAAGAAGCCGACACTCAGCCCCGCGGTGATAGGCGCCATAGCGCTTCTTCTCGCGTGGGTCTTCATCATCGCGCCGCGCTACAACAAGGAGCGCGAGGCCGCACGGCCTTCCGCCCCCGCCGCCCCCGCCGCCCCCGCCGTGCCGGGCGTTCCCGGCGAGGCGCAGCCCGAGGCCCCGCCGGCAGGAGAAGCCCCGGCTCCGCCGACGCCTCCCGCAGGAGAGGCGCCCGCGCCACCGACGCCCCCCGCCGGCGAGGCGGCTCCGCCCGCGGAGCCACCCACTGAAGCCCCTCCCGAAGGCCCGCCGGAGGGGCCTACTGAAGGGCCGCCGGAGGCCCCCCCCGAGGGCCCTGTCGACGAGGCCGAACCCGAGCCGGTCGGCGACATCATCGTCGAGACGGATATATTCAGGGCGACGCTCACCTGCCGCGGCGGAGCGCTCAGGCGACTGCGCTTCCAGCCCCCGACGCCCGGGGGCGGGGGCGGGGGGGGCTACAGCTTCGACGCGAAGGCCCCGGAGGAGGGGCTCCTGATCCTGGACGAGCTGCAGGCGAATACCCCTTCGCTCGCGCTCTCTGGGCTGACGCCGGACGGCCTCTTCGAGAGCTGCGTCTACGAGCTCGTGAGCGCGGACGAGAAGTATCACCCCGTCGGCAACGACGAGGTCAAGCGCGTCGTCTGGCGCGCGCGCGCCCGCGGCTTCGAGGTCACCAAGGCCTTCACCTTCCCGAAGGGCGGGCTGGACGTCAGGCTCGAGGTGAAGGTGAAGCGCACCGCGAAGGCGGCGGCCGACGAGCTCCGCTACCGGCTTCGCGGCCCGGCGGGCATAGCCCCCGACAGCAAGGCCAGCCGGTACGTCCAGCTCACCGCGGTGCTCGCCGCGCGTCCGTCGGGCAGCATGGAGCTCGAGGCCCAGTGGCACTACGGCTCGAAGGCCGCCTCGCAGGCAGACAAGCACTTCGTCACGCTCGTCGAGTCCGCCCGCAAGCGCGCCGAGTCCGAGGGCAAGAGCTTCGACGAGTCCAAGATGGCCCGGCCGAGCGAGGGCGACGTCGTGCCGCTCAGGATCGGCGCCGGACTCATCGAGTGGGCCGCGGTCAAGAACCGCTACTTCGCGGCGATACTCTATCCCGACGAGGCGGGCATCGCGCAGACGGCCTACGCGCACCCGCTCGAGCTCTCGGCGGAATGCCAGCAGGACCCCGTCCTCAACCAGCCGAACGTCATGGTGGGGCTGAAGACCCCCGCATTCGCCCTCGCGCCCGGCGCCGAGGTCACCCACCGCTACAAGCTCTACGCCGGGCCGCTGGCCGAGGACGAGCTGGGCATCTACGGCCCCGAGAAGGAGTTCAACCGGCTTGTCACCTACGGCTGGAGCAAGTTCGACTGGCTGAGCCGGGCGCTCAGGTACCTTCTCGTGCAGATCCTCTACCGGGCGGTGAGGAACTACGGCCTGGCGATCATACTGCTCACCATCATCGTGAAGGGCCTGCTGCACCCGCTCACAAGGAAGTCGATGATCTCGATGCAGAAGATGCAGAAGCTGCAGCCCGAGATCCAGGCCATAAAGAAGAAGTACGAGTCGGACAAGTCGCCCGAGGCGCAGCGCAAGATGATGCGCGAGCAGCAGGACCTCTTCTCGCGTCACGGCGTCAGCCCCCTCGGCGGCTGCCTGCCGATGCTGGTGCAGATCCCCATGCTCTTCGCGCTCTTCGGCTGCTTCCGCGGCTCCTTCGAGCTGCGCCAGGCCGGCTTCCTCTGGATCAGCGACCTCTCGCAGCCGGACAACATCTTCGCGCTGCCCTTCACGTTCCCGCTGACCGGCTGGACCGAGCTCAACCTGCTGCCGGTTATGTACCTGACGCTCATGATCGTCCAGCACAAGATGAGCCCCAAGCCCGCCGATCCGCAGCAGCAGCAGCAGCAGCGGATGATGATGACGATCATGCCGGTCATGTTCTTCTTCATCTTCTACAGCATGCCCTCGGGGCTGGTCCTCTACTTCGTCGCCAGCATGGTCTTCACCATCGCCGAGCAGTACCTCATCCGCCGCTCCCTCGCGGCTCAGGACCCAGTCGCCGTCGCAGCAGGCGGCGGGGGCGGGGGGGGCGCCTCCGCGACGGGCGCCCGGCGCGACGCCTCGCCCCAGCGGGCCCCGGAGCTCCCCGACGGGCAGCAGCTCTCCAAGCGGAAAAAGAAGGGCCGCCGCAAATAGGCGGGGGTCTCCTCCGGTGAGCGCCAGCCTCCCTACAACCGCATCCCGGGACACCATCTGCGCAGTGGCGACGCCCGCGGGCACCTCGCGCCGCGCCGTGGTGCGCCTCTCGGGCCCCGAGGCCTGCGCGATCGCCGGCGATCTTTTCCGCCCGGGATGCGAGCCGCCGCCGGGCGCGCCCGCGACGTATAGCGTCGTGGCGGGCACGGTCGACGCGGCGGGAACCGGCGCGCCGGGGGCGCCGGCGCTCATGTACGTAATGCTCGCCCCCCGCTCGTACACGCGCGAGGACGTGGCCGAACTCCACGTGCCGGGCTCGGCGGCGCTCTCGGCGGCGCTCGTCGAGAGGGCCGTCGCCCTCGGGGCCCGGGTGGCCACGCCGGGCGAGTTCACCCGCCGGGCGCTCGCGGCCGGGCGGATCGATCTGGCCGGGGCCGAGGCCGTGCTCGCCGCGGTCACCGCCGCGAGCGCGGCGGAGCTCCGTTCGGCGGCCCAGCTGCTCTCCGGCGGCCGTCGCCGGGAGTTCCGCCGCCTCTCCGCCGGCGTCACGGGCGCGCTCGCGCAGGTCGAAGCCATGCTCGACTTCGCCGACGAGGACCCCGGCACGGGCCGCGCGGCGGGGCTCGCGGAGGAGCTCGAGCACCTCGGCCGGCTTGCGCGCGACGGTGCCGCCGGGTCGCGCTCCGCGACGGCGGCCGCCGGGGGCCGGGTGCGCGTCGCCATCGTCGGCGCCCCGAACGCCGGCAAGTCGACGCTCTTCAACCGCCTCGCGGGTGAAGACCGGGCCGTCGTCTCGCCCGGGGCAGGCACCACCGTCGACACCGTCGAGTGCGACTGCAGCGTCTCGGGCGTGCCGGTCACGCTCCTCGACACCGCGGGCATCGGCGACGGGGGCGGCGCCTCCGGCGAACTCGCCCGACTCGCCGCCGGGATGAGCCTCCGCTTTCTCGCGACCGCCGCCGCCGCGGTGCTCGTCGTCGACTCGGCCGCGCCGTCCGTGCCGGGCGAGATCGCCCCGGCGCTCCGCGACTCCGGCGCCCTGGTGCTCGTGGCGCTCTCGAAGTCGGACCTCGCCGCGCCGGCCCGGGCCCGTCGCGTCGCCGCAGCCGCGATGGCCGAAGCCTCGGTGAGCCCGGCGTGGACGGGCGCTCTCTCGGCGGCCACGGGCGAGGGCGTGGGCGCGCTCGTCGACGAACTCTCGCGCCGGCTCCGCTCGGGCGAGATCAGCGCCGGTTCCGAGGGCGTCGCCTTCGGAGCGGCTTCGGCGGCGGCACTCGAGCGCGCGGCCGGCTGCCTCGCCGGGGCGTCGGAGTCCGCGGCCGCGGGCCGCGAGGAGATAGCGGCCTTCGAGCTCCGCGAGGCGGCGGCGGCGGTCGGGCTGGTCACCGGAGGGTACCGGCCCTACGAGCTCGCCGACTCGGTGCTCGACGCGCTCTTCGCGCGCTTCTGCGTCGGGAAGTGAAGTGCCTCCTTCCTTTGTCCGCGCTAGCTCGTCTCCGACGCGTCGGCCGCTGCCTCGCCCGGGGGGGCTCTGAAGAATGCGCAGACCGACTCGACGGCGACCCATCCCGAGAGGAGCAGCACGGCGGAGTTGAAGCCGACGAGGACCGCGCGGCGCACGGGCGAATACGCCCCGCCCGGGTTGGTGATGAACTCGACCTCCTTGGTGATCATAGCCCAGAGGGTCATGACCAGCATGAAGGCGCAGGGCAGCGCCGTCACCAGGAACTTCGCTCCTCCGCGGCGCTTGAGGTAGACCGTCACGACGAGAAGCGCGAGCGCCGCCAGCAGCTGGTTCACCGCGCCGAACATCGGCCAGAGCTGCAGCGCGCCCTTGCCGCCGGAGCCCGTGATGAAGACGAGCCCCGCCGCCGTCACGACGGCCACGCCCGTGGCCGCCGCCCGGCCGCCCAGGAGGGGCAGCTTCCAGCTCCGTGCGAACTCCGCGATGACGTAGCGCTGCAGCCTCGTCGCCGTGTCGAGCGTCGTCCCGGCGAAGCTCGCGATGAAGACCCCCATGATGATGATGCCGAGGGTGCGGGGCACGCCGATCATCGTCATCATGTTCGCCGAGCCCCTGACGACCGCCTCCACCTTGGAGACCAGCCCCTGAGCCGCGCCCCACGAGCCGTAGTGCTTCTTCCACGCCGGGCGCCCGGTGAAGACGGGGGAAACCCGCGCCTTCTCGACCTCGCGCCCGTCCTCGACGGCCCTGAAGCGCTCGACCTCGATCTGGGTGGCCTCGGGCTCGGCGGCCTCGACGGCCTCGATCCTGGCCGTGACGGCCGCCTCGTCGAAGGGCATGACCGCGCCCTCGCCCCTGTAGTGCATGCCGATGCCGGCCGCCACCGCGACGATCACCAGCGTCGCCAGGGCCGCCTCCATCAGCATCGAGCCGTAGCCCACGAAGAGGGCGTCGCGCTCGTTCGAGATCTGCTTCGGGCTCGTCCCCGAGGCGACGAGCGAGTGGAACCCCGATATCGCCCCGCAGGCGATGGTGACGAACAGAAACGGCCAGATCGGCGGCGCGCCCGCGGGGGCCGGGTTGTAGTACGGAGCCACGATTTCGAGCCCGCCGAAGAGGCCGCTCGCCACCGCGCCCGCGAGCAGCAGCCCCATGGCGATGAAGAGCTGCCACGCGTTGATGTAGTCCCTCGGCTGCAGCAGCGTCGTCACCGGCAGGGTCGAGGCGATCGAGGCGTAGACCAGGAGTATCACCGCCCACGTCCCGATCGAGAGGCAGTTCTGGCCCGGCGCGATCCAGTGGCCGAGCAGCACCGTGGCGTACATCGCCGCCACCGCCGCCACCGTCGCCACGACGACGTTCGCCCCGCGCCTGTAGATCGCCCACCCGAGGGCGAGGGCGATCGGGATCTCCATCCACACCGGGAAGATCGACTGTGGGTAGCGGTTGAAGAGGATGGCGATGACGAGGCAGAAGACGGCGATGACCACCCACAGCTCGAAGAAGACTATCAGGAAAAAGACCGTCCTCATGCGCGGCCCCACGTAGCGCGCGGCCACCTCGCTGATCGAGCGCCCCTCGTTGCGCAGGCTCACCACCAGGGCGCCGAAGTCGTGGACCGCGCCCATCACTATCGAGCCGACGATGACCCACACCAGCGCCGGCAGCCAGCCCCAGATGATCCCGATGGCGGGGCCCACAATCGGGCCGGTCCCGGCGATCGAGGTGTAGTGGTGGCCGAAGATGATCCCCTTGGCGGTGGGGACGTAGTCCTGGCCGTCGGCGAGCTCCTTCGAGGGCACCGGGGCGTCCTCGCGCAGGTTGAATATCCGCTCGGCGAGGAAGCGCCCGTAGAGCCGGTAGGCCAGCAGGTAGCCGACGAAGGGCACGATAATCAGCAGCAGTGCTTTCATCGCGAATCCTTTCGATGGGGCCGGCTGCAGGATACACCTGCGCCCGGACCGTGTCAATAGGCCGGCTTCGCCGCTCCGACCGCGTCCCGCCCTCGGTCATGGACCCATGACAGACCTCCTTCGCCTCAAGCCCGACGCTCCTGTCAGTGCTTCCCATAGTGATGTGCCGGGGTCTTTTTTCTCAACTTGAGAACC